>Ga0210400_10000038_pt1 | contig 243841 bp, 214 predicted proteins | sample IncBWH26MmetaG_FD_155456 | JGI IMG/M metagenome (GOLD analysis project Ga0210400, IMG submission 155456) | Forest soil microbial communities from Barre Woods Harvard Forest LTER site, Petersham, Massachusetts, United States - Inc-BW-H-26-M | ecosystem: Environmental > Terrestrial > Soil >... | reverse complement strand
AGCGGGCGTCGGCGAAGCGGGCGCGCAGGACGCGTTCGTGGCCGGCGCGAACGAGGCCTTGCGAGTCCTTGGCGAGATTGATGACCGCAAGGAAATGCGGCGCCAACTCTCCGCTGCGCTTTTCGACAGCAAAATATTTCTGGTGGCCGCGCATCACGGTGATCAGGATTTCGTCGGGGAGTTCGAGGAACGCGGGATCGAAGCTGCCTTCGATGACGTGCGGAAACTCGTTAAGGTAGGTAACGAGTTGCAGCAGGTCGGGATCCGGATGGACGTGGAAGCCGGTGCGCTTCACGTAGCTGGCGAGTTCGCGCTCGATCTTTTCGCGGCGCTCGGCAGGGCGGACAATTACTCCATTTGCATGGAGTTTCTTTTCGTAGTCGGCGAAATTCGCGACGCGGATTTGGGGCTTGCCGAGGAAGCGGTGGCCCACCGTGGTATCTCCGGCGGTGATGCCACCGAAGGAGAATTTCAGCGGCTTGCCGTCGAGGACTCCGAGGAGCCAGCGGATTGGGCGGATGAAGCGCGCGCCTTCGAGGCCGGTCCAGGTCATGGTGCGCGGCCAGGGCAAGTCATGGATGACGCGCGGCAAAATTTCGAGCAGGAGCTCGTGGGCGGTGCGGCCGCGCTTGGTGACTTTGGCGGCGATGTATTCGCCCTTCGGCGTTTGTACCAGGTAGATCAGGTGCAGGGGGACACCCTGGCGTTCGGCGAAACTGACAGCGGCGCGGGTGGCGGCCCCGTTCGCATCGTAGGCGACGGACTTTGGCGGGCCGGTGACTTCGTTCTCGACATCGGCTTGCTTGGCGATGAGGCCGCGAACCCATGCGGTCAGGCGGCGCGGGCCGCCGAAGGTTTCGACGGTGACGCCCTGCTGGTAATTCTCGGCGGCGAGGTGGCGTTCCAGGATGGCCTGGAGTTCGCTGACAGCGCGGGGGAGCATGCCAGCAGGAATTTCTTCGGCGCCGATTTCGAAGAGGAGTTCGACGCGTTGGTCAGGCTTCGCGGATGGCTTCGCGGACTTGGGCATGGGCGCGGAGTGTTTGGTTCCCTTCTTAGCGGGGGTCATTGAGAAACCGCCTGACGACCAGCGTGTTGGCAGTTGTAGTGGCCGACCTTTAGGTCGGTCACTAAAGGCGAAGAAGGCGGTCTAAAGCCGCCCCTACACATGCCGTAGGGAGAAAATGTCGGCGCGCCGACATTTAAAGTATTACTTGAAGGTTTTACCAAAGAGTTTGTTTCCAAATTCATTGGTGGGTGGCCGGGGGTGTCGTTCCAATTTGGGAATTGGGCAACCAGAATTACATTGCAAAAGCGAGAGCTTTGCTCTCGCGCTCCAAATGTCGGCGCGCCGACATTGAAAGTATTACTTGAAGGTGAGTTCATGCGCGCACCCCAGGTTTGGGGGCTGCGCCGGTGGCTTGTTCCAGGTAGGCGGCAGCGGCGCGGCAGGATAAGGTGCGGACTCGCTGCATCAGGGCGGCTCGCTCGGTGGCGGAAATTACGCCGCGGGCGTCCATCAGGTTGAAGAGGTGCGAGCACTTGAGGCAGTGGTCGTAGGCGGCGAGGATCGGGAAGCGTTTCAGCGCGGCGGGGGAGGCGCCGACGGTTTCGTCACGCTTCTTCCAGGCGTCGAGGAGTTCCTTGGCCTCCTTTTCGTGCAGCTCGAATTCAGCGCGCAGAGCTTTGGCGTCGCTGCGGTCGAAGCTGTACTCGGAAAGCTGCTGCTCTTCGGCGAGGCGGATGTCGCCGTAGGATTTATCCTCGGTCCAGCGGATCTGGTAGACGCTTTCGACGTCCTGCAGGAAGGCGCAGATGCGCTCGAGGCCGTAGGTGATTTCGACGGAGATAGGGTCGAGGTCGATGCCGCCGCTCTGCTGGAAATAGGTGAATTGGGTGATCTCCAGCCCATCGAGAAGCACCTGCCAGCCGATGCCCCAGGCGCCGAGCGTAGGCGATTCCCAGTTGTCTTCCTCGAAGCGAATGTCGTGGGCTTTGAGGTCGATGCCGATTGCGCCGAGGCTGTTGAGGTAGAGATCCTGGACGTTGGCGGGAGAAGGCTTGAGAATCACTTGATACTGGAAGTGCTTGTAGAGGCGGTTGGGATTTTCGCCGTAGCGGCCGTCGGCGGGGCGGCGGGAGGGCTGCACGAAGGCGACGCGATAGGGGTCCTTGCCGAGGACGCGGAGGAACGTCTCCGGGTGCATGGTGCCAGCGCCGACTTCGGTGTCGTAGGGTTGCTGGAGGACGCAGCCCTGGGCGTCCCAGAAGTGCATGAGCTTGAGGATGACCTCTTGAAAGGTCAGCCCTTTGGGCTTCGGCTTACTTTCAAGTTTTAGTTTAGCGGTCACGGGATCTCCAAAACTTTTTAATTCCCTGCCCTGTAGCTCAGGCCTTCGAGGCCTGAGGGTTTTCGCTGCTACCGCGCAATCTTGCCCGCCCTTTGGAAACCCTCACCCCTGAAGGGGTGAGCTACATTCGCACCGGCGGCGTTCGTTCACGGCGTCTCCAGGAGTTCGCGCGTTGCGAGCTTTCGCTCGGTGTGATGCTCGATCCAGTTCAGCGCCGCTTCGCGCAATTCCCTGGCCCAGGGTTGGGACTCGAGCGCGGCATCCAGCTTGTCCAGCCTTTCCTTCGTAAATATCTCGGCCAGGTGCCGCGCATCGCTGGAAACCGGCTTCATGCCGGAGTGGCGATGTTCCTCACAGTACAGGCCGGGGAAGGCCGCCGACTGATACGCCGGCTTGGTTCCAAACGGCTTGCCACACTCGGCGCAGACATCGAAGCGCGGCAGCCAGCCCGCAAGTCGCACCGTCCAGAACGCGAAGTAGCTGAGCGGGAGGATACCATTCCCCCGGCGCTCGATCTCTCGCACCGTGAGCAGAATGAGCCGGAACATCGGCTCGGACGGCTCATGCTCCGGAAGAACCAGTTCGACGGTTTCGCTGACAAGCGCGAGACTGGTCGAGAGCTCGTAGTCGCTCTGAGACTTGTTGAAGGACTCGAGCAACTCGGCCTGCTGGATGCGGACCAGGTCGCGCGTTTCACGTTCGACATACCAGAGCTGGACGTGCGCGAGCAGCTCCAGCGTCGAGCCGTAGCGGTTCTTGATGCGGCGCGCGCCCGCGGCTACACCCCGCATGCGACCCGAACTGCGGCCCAGAAAACTGACCAGGCGGTCGGCCTCGCCCAGCGCGAAGGTCTTCAAGATGATGGCTTCCGTTTCGCGGGCAGGCATGAAATGTCGGCGCGATCGCTTGAAGAGACGAGTACGGAAAGTGTCTGGGCAAGCGGGACGCACATGCAGGACTAAATTAAATACCACAGGTGGGAAAGCATCGCAATGTTGGCGTGGGGAAGGTGTGGAAGAAAAGGGCGAAAATCTGGCGTGCGGAGGGGGAATTCGAATGGGCTTTCAAAACGGGAAAACCTTCAAGTAATACTTTAAATGTCGGCGCGCCGACATTTTTGGGGGTCAATGGGCCATCCGGCCTGTGGGCACGTGCTGGGCTGCCGAAGCAACCTGCTCTAGAACAGTTTCACTTCGCTGACTTGAATGGTGGGCTGCGTATTTGTGTAGTTCGGGATGTCACTTTTGATTTCAGCCGCGTGGGGCATGAATGCGCCCTGGAAGGCTTCAAGTGACTCGAAGAATAGGTGCCCCATAGCCAGAAAGGCAGGGGCCGAGCCCGCCGCGAGACCTCCCATTCCCTCCTCTACTTCAACCTTCTTGAGTGCCGCGCCGGACAAACGGCGCACGAGCGGGATGTGTTTCGCAAGGTAGTAATTCATGTCGAAGACGTTTCCCTCGCCGTTTGGATAGAGCACGGTGATTTTGATCATGCAGTCCTCCCGCAACTCCACTCGCAGGTTTACCGAACCGGGGAATGGGATTTAACGCTTCCGCAAGCCGGCGGACGGGATTATCGCTCTACGAGCGGCGAAGCGCGAATGAAAAGATTCTGTTAACCACGGATTTTAGAGGAAGAAATTATAGGACGCTGTGGCGTTGCACTGCCCTTCCCGGGCGCCGTGACCATTCGCGGGATGAGCGCGTGGCTTGTGGGCTACAGGTGGCGAATAAATGGATTGAGATTGCCGGAGACGGGGAGTAGGTTTGGCGGAGACGGGCAGTCCAGGTTTTTAGCGAAGTTAAAGACGGAGATCAACATGCGAACTTTGAGAATGCTGGTTGTGTTGTGTGCTGCGGTGTGCGCGTTGGCGGGAACCGCGAAGGCGCAGGACAATTCGGGTGGGGGGAGGCAGGTTCCCTGCTCCTCGGATGACGGGCGGCGAAACTATTGCAGGGCAAACACGCATGCAGGCGTGGCGCTGGAAAAACAGACCAGCGGCGCGGAGTGCCGGCAGGGATACTCGTGGGGCTATGACGAAGGCGGAATTTGGGTGGACCACGGCTGCCGAGCCTACTTCCGGGTGGAGTACGAGCGGCCGGGAGAAAATCGCGGAAGCGAATCGATTGTGCGCTGCTCGTCGGACGACGGAGCGCGGCACTATTGCGAGGCGGACACGCGGGGTGATGTGGACCTGATTCGGCGGCACAGCGACGCCCCTTGCGACGAAGGCGTTTCGTGGGGGTTCGACCGGCGCGGAATCTGGGTGGATCACGGATGCAGGGCGGAGTTTGTGGCGCAGCCGAACGAGCGGCCCGAACATCCGGGAGGACAGGGAGGACCTGCGCAATCGCTTTACTGCGCTTCGGATGATGGGCGGAGAAATTTCTGTCAGGTGGAGACACGCGGCGGAGTGCAGATGGTGAAGCAGCGGAGTGGAGCGGTTTGCCAGCAGGGGTACCCGTGGGATTTTGACGAGCGCGGAATTTGGGTGGACCACGGATGCCGGGCGGACTTTGTGGCGAGGGGTCGCGGCGAAGGGCATGGCGACGAGTATGGGCATGCGCGGGCATGCAATCGTTCGATTGGACAGGAACGGGCGGACGAACTGGAGCAGCAATGCAGGAAGGTTGCGCCGGGGAACCGAGCAGCGTGCGACGATAAGAACTCATGCCGGGTGATTACGGATGAGATTCGACGCGGGTGCCAGTTGCTGGGGCGAGATGGTCCGCGGTTCTGCGAGGATTACCGGTAAAAATGTCGGCGCGCCGACATTGAAGGTAATACTTGAAGGTTTGGCAAGCGGCTCCGAGTTACCAGGCTCCGAGCATTGGCAGTAGGAAGCATCGATTCATGAATGGTCGCGGGAAGAGAGTGTCGCCCCTCCGGGGCTTGCGCTTCTTCTCTTAACTGACCCACTGCTCACGCACTGGCCTAAACTCTGCCGCGCCTCCGGCGCTGGTCCGGGGTTCGCCGTGGGGTTATCAACCACTCTGAGACGAGGGAGACGATCTTTTGAGTGCGGAGGCGGAGCCTCCGCTTTTGAGGACTTCGCACCGAGTGCCAATTTTGATTTGGACTCGAACTGTTGCGCAGTAAAAGCGGGAGCTTCGCTCCCGCACTCAAAAAGGGCGAGGCACGATACACTGGCTGAATGATTCCGCTGAAGGATATTAATCCGACACGAAATTTTCCGTTTGTAAATTTGATGCTGATTTCGGCGAACGTGCTGGTGTTCATTTACCAGCTTACGTTGTCGCCGCGCGCGGCGAAGTTGTTTGTGCTGGCGAATGCGACGGTGCCAGCGCGCATCCCGGCGTTTCTGGCGGGGCACGCGCCGGCGAGCGTGGCGGTGTTTCCATTGTTCAGCAGCATGTTTCTTCATGGCGGGTTGATGCACCTGCTGGGGAACATGCTGTTCCTTTATATCTTCGGGGACAACGTGGAGGACACGTTCGGGCACATCGGGTATTTGCTCTTTTATCTTTTGTGCGGGATCGGGTCGGGGTTGATTCACGTGATGTTCAATTGGGGTTCGGCGATACCGGCGCTGGGGGCGAGCGGAGCGATCAGCGGAGTGATGGGGGCGTATGCGGTGCTGTTCCCTCATCACAAGATACTGACGTTCTTTTTTATTTTTCTGATACCGGTGCCGGCGATCTTGATTTTGGGGTATTGGTTTGTGCTGCAGTTTGTGGCGGGGATTAATGGGTTGGGAATGGCAACGGCGGGGGGAGTGGCTTGGTGGGCGCACATCGGGGGATTTTTGATGGGAGTGGTGATTGCATGGGTTGGTAAGAAAAGATAGGAAAGGAAGAAATTAACGCAGAGGACGGGATTGAGGCGCAGAGGGCGCTGAGAAGAGGGGAAGACCTTGGGGCTAGCTTCTTTATGATATCCTTTCGTTTCTATGGCAGATAAATCCAATCGCGGAAAAGAGCAGGCGCACGAACTGATTGAGCGGCTCGGCCCAAAGCAGGTGTCCGCCGTTGTTGGGCTGCTTGAGGCTTTGCTGGATCCCGTCTCGCGTGCGATTGCCAATGCACCGGTCGATGAGGAACCGGAGAGCGAGCAGGAACGCCGAGACGTTGCGGAATCGAAAGCTTGGTTCGAGCGGCGTGGGGGCCAGGGAATTTCCAACGAAGAGGTGCTCGCCGAATTCGGCGCCGCGCCCGACCGTAAGCGAAAACACAAGGAATAGTCGTGAAGAAAATCGCCTGGTCGGAGCGCGCTCGGGCCGACATCCGCGCGCTGGATCGGGAAACGGCCATGCGTATTTTCGCTGCGCTGGCTCGCTTCGCGGAAAGCGGAGAAGGCGACATCAAGAAATTGCACGGAACCACAGGCGACCTGAGGCTCCGGATGGGCGACTACCGCGTGCGATTCACGGAGGAGCCTGACGACACTTTGCACATCCACTCCGTGCGACACCGCAAGGATGCTTATCGGTGAACGCACCCGCGATTGAGAACAGACAGAGAGCAAAGGCAGGATTTCACACAGAGACCGCAGACGAAGAGCACAGAGGTCACAGAGAAGAGCGGCTCGCCACGGCCGGCAGGCCCAACAAAAGCAAGGAACAAACCTTCAAGTGTTACTTGAGAGTTGGCCAATCTGAAGATTGGCCACTACAGGTGCTTGGAGATGTGGTTGGTTAGGTAGTCGGAGACTTCGGTAGTGGTCTTGGAGCCGCCCAGGTCGGGGGTGGTGATGTCGTCGTTGAGGGCGGATTTTACGGATTGTTTTAGGGCGTGAGCTTCGTCGTCCCAACCTAGAAATTCCAGCAACAAGCCAGCGGTTAGAACGGAGCCGAAGGGGTTGGCAATTCCCTTTCCGGCGATGTTGGGGGCGGAGCCGTGAACGGGCTCGAAGAGCGAGGTGCGCCCCGGATGGATGTTGGCGGAGGGCGCGAGGCCGAGACCGCCGGCGAGTTGCGCGGCGAGGTCGCTGATGATGTCGCCGAAGAGATTGTTGGTGACGATGACGTCGAACTGGCGCGGGTCGCGGACGAGTTCCATGGCAAGCGTGTCGATGTAGAGGTGGCGGGAATCGACGTCGGGAAACTCGGCGCGGACGGATTTGAAGACGCGCTGCCAGAGGTCGCCGGCATAGGTCATGGCGTTGGATTTGTCGGACATGCAGACGCGCAAAGGCTTGGTCGAAGAGCCGCGGGCCGACTGGAAGCCGGCGCTACCGAGAGAGTGGGCGCGGGCGAATTTGAAGGCGTGGCGGATGATGCGCTCGACACCTTTGCGGGAGTTGACGTCTTCCTGAACGGCGATTTCGTCGGGCGTGTCCTTTTTGAAGAAGCCGCCCATGCCGACGTAGAGGCCTTCGGTGTTTTCGCGGAAGACGATGAGTTGGATGTCGCTGGGTGTAATGTCGCGCAGCGGGGTATAGCGCGGGTGGAGGAGTTCGGTGGGGCGGGCGTTGACGAAGAGATCGAGTTTGAAGCGAAGGCCGAGGAGGATGTCGGCGGCGTGCTGGTTGGAGGGGACGCGCGGATCACCGAGAGCGCCAAAGAGGATGGCGTCGAATTCGTCGCGCAGCATTTCCACGGCGCCGGGAGGGAGAGTGATATTTTCGCGAAGGAATTTGTCGGCGCCCCAGTCGAAGTGGACGAATTCGATAGGGCGATGATGCTTCGCAGCGGCGGCCTGAATGGCTTTGACGGCGACGGGAGTGACTTCCTTGCCGATGCCGTCGCCGGGGATGACGGCGATGCGTGCGTTGGGACCGCCGTTGCGGAGGGGGATGTTGGGCACGTTGCTTGGCTCCGATTGGGATGGTGAAAGGGTAAGTTAGCACAGGTTGAGGAGGGATATCAGATAGCAGCGAGCAGATAACAGGGGCGTGGGTCGGGGCTATACTTTGCACTGGAATAGAACTGGAAGAAATGGAGTTGGTTTCAAGTAGTAGCGGACAGTGGAGATTGTTGCAGGAGGAACGACGATGACAAAGATTTTGAATGTGGTGGCATTGATGGGCTTGATGATGATTTGCGTTTGTGCGCGGACCGGGGCGCAAGGCAGCGCGAGGGGAGCGGGAACTCCGGTGGAAGGGACCGTGGAGGCGACGGGAAAATTGGTGAAGGTGATGGCGGTGGGAGCGGAGACGACGGGATGGGCGATTCAGTTTGAGGATGAGGTAAGTTTCGGCGGGAAGGGGACGCATTCGATTGAGGTGGAAGGCGACGTGAAGAAATTTGGGAAATTGGAGAACAAAAAAGTGACGGTGAAAGGGACGGTCGTGCACCGGTCGGGAGTGGAGACGAAGGACCGAATGGTGTTTGTGGTGCAGAAGATTAAAGCGTGGCAGGCGCCGCAGACGGAGAGGCCGAGCAGCTATTGAGGCGGATTGACCCTCTTAGCATTATTGCGGATTGGTGGTGAAGGAAGGAAAAGCAGATCTCTCACCCCGCCAAAACCGCGGGGATTCGGGATGACATATTACACGCATTAATTTGCGGAGGGGTGGATTGACTCTGGGGGAAGAGGGGAATAGGCTCACGCTGCTGAGGAGGGTGCTATGAGAAAAATCGGGACGATGGGACTGTTCGTGGCCGTGGTGATGTTGAGCGTTGGGATTTGGGCGGCGGGGCAGGATAAGCCGGAGGTGGTGGAAGTGACGGGAATTCTGGTGAAGGTGTCGGGGGTTGGGGCGAACACTACTGGTTGGGAAATGCATTTGCCGAATGAGATGAACATTGGCGGGCGGATGACGAAGTCGGTGGAGGTGGATGGAGACCCGCACAAGTTTCAGAAGTTGGAGAATTTGCGGATTACGGTGAAAGGGATCGTGATGCGGCCGTCGGAGGATCGCGTTGTGATTAAGGTGCAGAAGATAAAAGAGTGAGTGGTGGAAGAGTGGTCAGCGGCCAACTACCGGCTGAGGGAAGAACAGACTAACGCAGAGGACGCTGAGGAAGAGCGCGGAGTTCGCTGAGAAGAGAAATTCAAGAGGGCGGCGTAAAGCCGCCCCTACATTTTAGGAGCGGGCGGATTCGGTTAGGGAGAGGCCGACTAGGGCCAAGGCTGCGCCCAGGAGTTCGGACAAGGAGCCGCGTTCGTTGAGGAAGAGGATGCCGAGGATGGTAGCGGAGACGGGGAGCAGATAGGAGAAGGCGCTGAGCTGGGAGGCTTCGAGGTAGCGGAGGAGCCAGAAGTAGAAGAGGTAGGCGAGGGTGGAACTGAAGACGGCGGTGAAGGCGAGGCAGGCCCAGGCGGTCCAGGGAATGGCTTGCCAGTTGGCGAGCGGGCCGAGGGCGATGGCGCGGTTGATGGCGATGGGAAGAATGATGAGGCCGCCGAAGAGGTAGTTCCAGGTGGTCATGGTGAGGGCGTCGTACTTCCCTGCCACGCGCTTGCCGAGGACGACGTAGAGGGCAAAGGCGAGTGAGCCGCAGAGGGTGATGAAGTCGCCGAGGAGCGTGGGCGAGTGGCGCGAGACGCCGCCGGAGCCGGAAGCGAGAATGGCGACGCCGATGAACGAGACGGCCATGCCGAGGGCTTTGCCCCAGGTGAGTTTTTCGAGGCGGAAGAGGACGGCGAGGATGAGGGCGTAGATGGGTCCGAGGCCTAGGATGATGGAAGAGTGGGCGACGCTAGTGTGACGAAGGCCTACCGTGAAGCACATCTGATTAAGACTGATACAGAAAAAACCTAGATAGGCGAAGGTGAAGAGGTCGCGGAGCGTGCGCTTTTGCTTGTGCGCCTTTAGATCGGCGGAGAAGGCGGGGAGGCGCGCGGCGATGGGATAGATGGCGAGCATGAAGGCGGAGGCGCCGACGACGCGGAACGATGCGAGGGTGAGCGGCTGGAAATAACGGAGGGCGAATTTGACGGTGAGGTAGTTGATGGCCCAGATGGCCATGATGATGGTGATGCAGGAGACGAGGATGGAGCGAGAGGGACGGCGGCCGTCGGAGGGTTCTATGTGCACGGGCGTGGGCGGGGCGAGGACATTGATCATTGGGATTATATGTGAAGAAGAGATGGATAGCAGATAGCAGCGAACAGATAGCAGGAGGCGAAGAGGTAAGAATTCACCACAGAGTTAGCAGAGTGGCCGCAGAGATCGCGGAGGAGAGAGAATCCGGGAACGTATCTCGCCTCCGCTCGATATTAGTTGTGCTTAGTATTTGCCGAGCGGTAGCCGTTGCAGACGTCGCTTTCGCCGGGACTTGTGAGCACTTTCAGATCTCGGATGCGCCCCTCCGTCAGCTTGGTCTTCAATGCTGCGTAGCACATCGGATAAGCGGAGCCGTACTCTGTGATAATTTTCTCGGGAGCTAGCTCGGGATACAGAGCGGCAAGTTGCGCATCCCGGTAAGCCTCCCACGCTTTCTGCTCCGGACTTTCTTTGCTGATACCGAGACGTTTCAGAATCTCGTCGAGTCTCGCCTCTGTTCTGCGCAGATCTTTTCCAGCGCATTCATTCATATCCGCTTGCGTCAAGTTCGCATTGTTTTTGCAGGGATCGGAGCTCTTGTGGTGACCCTGTGCGAAGACATGGATTGAAGACATAAGCAAACAGAGCGTGACCCAAACAATTCGCCGAAGACAGGATTTCACGATACCCCCAGATGGTCTGAACATCCCCTTGCGTCACACAAATAGATTTTAGTGGAACTTCCTGTGGAATGATTCTTTTTTGAGGCGAGCTAGGTGAGGTGGAGTTTGCGGGTTGTTAGGGTGTCGATGCGTTTCAGGTTGGGGAGGAAGCCGATGCCGGGGGCGGTGGGTGCGGCAATGGTGCCTTGCGGACTTACGATTACTTCGGGGGTGATGATGTCTTTTTCCCAGTAGCGGGCGCTGGCGGAGACGTCGCCGGGGAGAGAGAAGTTGGATTGGGTGGACATGGCGATGTTGTGGGCGCGGCCGATGCCGGATTCGAGCATGCCGCCGCACCAGATGGGGATGGAATTTTTGGCGCAGAGATCGTGGATGCGTTTTGCCTGGAGGTGGCCGCCTACGCGGCCGAGCTTGACGTTGATGATTTTGCAGGCAGCGAGAGAGACGGCCGCTTCGGCTTGTTCGTAGGAGTGGATGCACTCGTCGAGGCAGACGGGAGTTTGCAGATTTTTCTGGATCGCGACGTGGCCGAAGAGGTCGTCCCAGCCGAGGGGCTGCTCGATCATCATCAGGTAGAAGGCGTCGAGCTGCTGGAGGAGCGGGAGATCGCCGGCGCGATAGGCGGAATTGGCGTCCACGGAGAGCTTGATGCGCGGGTAGAGATTGCGGATGTGCTGGACGGGGACGATGTCCTTGCCGGGCTTAATTTTTAATTTGATGCGCTGGTAGCCCGCGTCGAGTTCTTTTTTTACGGCGGCGGCGAGTTCTTCGACGGTTTCCTTGATGCCGATGGAGACGCCGCAGGGGATTTCTTCGCGGGTGCCACCTAGCAATTTCCAGAGGGGAAGATTTTTGAGTTTGGCTTCGGCGTCCCACGCGGCGGTTTCGAGCGTGGCCTTGGCCATGTTGTGGCCGCGGACGTGTTCGAGGAGAGGCCAGATGTCGGCGGCGGAGTTGATGTGCTTCCCTTTCAACATGGGCCAGAGATAGCGGGTGATGATGTGCCAGGAGGTTTCGGTGTCTTCGGGAGAGTAGAACGGATTTTCGCCGGCGGTGCATTCGCCCCAGCCTGTGGCGGAGTCCAGATTGAGTTCGGCGAGGAGGATGCGGCGCTCGGTGACGCGATCCATGGAAGTTTCGAAGGGAGTGAGGAGCTTCAGGTGGATTTCGCGGAGAGTGAGGGAGCGAATTTGCATTGGAGAATTATTATGACGCAAGTCTGGGAGCGGGGAGTTGGATTTTTGGGAAGGAAAGAAATAAAGAGAAGAGTTATAACACAGAGGACACAGAGACCGGACGCAGAGAGCACAGAGAAGACTAAGAACAAAGGCCCTTCGGCTTCGCTCAGGACAGGCTGAAGCCTATGCTTCTTGGGGAGTTAGAAGTCGGACCAGGGTTGGAGGAGGTAGTCGGCGCCGGTGGGGGTGAAGCGGAGGGAGGTGGCGGCGTAGTGCTTGGCGAAGAGACGGAGGAATTCGGCCCGGATTTGGGATTGTTGGGCGGGGGTAAAGGAAGTAGATGAAGTAAAGGAGGCAGAGGAGGTAAAGGATTCGGAGCTTGAAATGCTGCTCGCGGACTCACTTTTCGCTTGCCGGTTGGAAGCCGGCGCTACTTGGGGGATGTGGATTGTGGCGGGGGCAGCGGTGGGTTCGGGGGCCAGATCGTTGATGGCGGCGATTACGCGGGCGGAGTCCAAGTGCCACTCGGCTAGTAGGCGATCGGTGGGAAGTCCACGGTGAAGAGGGCTGGAGGTGACGCCGTAGAAGTCGGGGATGTAGGTGCGGACGATGGCGCCGAGGCGATTGAGGTTGAAGTGGGCGTTGCGGGTTTCGAGCGGGTCGAAGGTCCATTCGATTAGGCGGATGTCGCGGCTGAGGGCTTCTTCGCGCTGGAAGAGTTTGAGGGCGCGGCCGATTTTGCGATCGCGGTATTCGGGGAGGACTGCGGTCATGTGGGAGTGGAGGTAGGGAGTTTTATCGCGGAGGCCGACGATGGCGAGGGTGAAGCCAACCATGGTGGGGCCGTCGAAGGCGCCGAGGACCTGGCCGCCGGTTTGGTTGGCAACGACGAAGGTGGTGTAGGGTTCGGTTTCGAGGTCGGATTCGTTCCAGACGATTTTCTGGATTTCGACGCAACGGTGGAAGTCGGGGAGGGTGGTGCATTTTTTGATTTGAATTTGGGAGGTCATGAGGGGGTCGACAGCCGACAGTCTACAGTTGTCAGCTTCGCAGAAGAGGAAAGAGCGGACTTAACGCAGAGGACGCTGGGTTCGGACGCAGAGAACGCTGAGAAGAGAAACCCAAGAGCACAGCGAGGAATCGCTGTGCCACTAGTGGTGACCACGAGGCAATGTTGGCAATTCATTTCGCGGAGGCCTTGGATAGTTCGCGTTGCTTGGATTGGTCCCAGAGAAATTCTAGTTGAGGGGGGGGAATTTCGGCGAGAGTGGTGCCTTGTTCACGGGCGATTTTTTCCATTTCGTGGAAGCGGCGGGTGAATTTGGCGCTGGCTTTGTGGAGAGCGATTTCGGGATCGACGTGGAGGAAGCGGGAGAGATTGACGGCGACGAAAAGGATGTCGCCTAGTTCGCCTTCGATGCGGGCGTCGGATTCTTTTTTGTGGAGGACTTCGCGGAGTTCGGAGGATTCTTCCTTGAGCTTGTCGAAGATGCCTTCGACGTTTTCCCAGTCGAAGCCAATGCGGGCGGCTTTGCGGGTGAGTTGGAACGCTTCGAGCAAGGCCGGAATGGTGTGGGGGACACCGTCGAGGATGGAACCGGTTTCGGAGTTCGGAGGGGCGCTCGCGGACTCGCTTTTCGCTTGCCGGCTGGAAGCCGGCGCTACCCCCGAGATCGAAGAGGGCCGGGCGAGCCCGGCCCCTACAGAGGAATTCGGAAGTTTTGATTGGCGCTCTTGTTTTTTGAGGAGTTCCCAGTTGCGGAGGACTTGAGCGGAAGTTTTGGCTTTGACGTTGCCGAAAACGTGGGGATGGCGGCGAATCATCTTGTCGTGGATTTCGCGGATGACGTCGTTGATCGAGAAGCGGCGGGATTCGGCGGCGATCTGGGCGTGGAAGAGAACCTGGAGGAGAAGGTCGCCTAGTTCTTCGGCAAATTTAGAGTCGTCGCGGGAGTCGAGGGCGTCGAGGACTTCGTAGGATTCTTCTATCAGGTAGGTGCGGAGGGTGGAGTGGGTTTGTTCGCGGTCCCAGGGGCAGCCGCCGGGGGCGCGCAGGCGGGCCATGACGGCGGCGAGTTTGGCGAAGGCGGGGCCAGGGTTTTGCGTGGGCGGAGATTTTTTGGCGCGGCGAGGTTTGGATTTTGAGTTTTTGTGGAGGCGGGAGGTTTTTTTCGGAGGCATGCGCGCGTTTTTTCCTGGAGGAATAACTGTACGGCGGGCAGAGGGCTTTGACAAGTGGAGTGCGGGAGGAAAGAAAGAAGGAAGGAAAAAGCTTTACCACAGAGGTCGGAACGAGGGCCACAGGGGACGCTGAGAAGAAAGAGGCGGCCCGCGCTTTGCGACAGATTGCGAAGCGCGAGCCGGGTGGGAGAGTCGGAGCACGGGGTTAGAGAGAGTTTAGGAAGGCGATGAGGTCGGCCTTTTCTTCGTCGGTCAAGTTCATTTGGAATCGTTGGTTGTAGAAGTTCAGGAGTTGGTCGAGATTTTGCGCGGCGCCGTTGTGAAAGTAGGGAGCGCGTGCGGCCAAGCCTCGCAGGACGGGGCCCTTGATGCGATTGACGTCGCTGCAGAGGCCGGTGATGAGCGCTTTGCCTGGGTCCGTCGTATAGATGACGTAGGGTTCGGTGGACGGGGACGTGGCGAAAGGATTGGGGCAGCCATTGATTTGATAGACCGGGAGATCGGGAAAGTCGAGTTGGGAAACGCCGGCGGCGATTAGCGGATCGGATTCGTAGGCAGGATTGTGACCTGTGCCGATGTCGAGCGGGAGCGGGAAAGAATGATTGCCGACGTTGGGTGTGTCATGGCAGGTGGTGCAGTTGCCGGTGAACGGCGCGATGGGGGTGGCACCGAGAGCGGAGTTGTCGTTCAAGCCGCGAACGCTGGAGATGGTGAGTGGGCGAGTGTTGAATAGGGCCTGGCCAGCGGCGATTTGTTTGCGCATGGCGTCATCGGTACCGCGAAACGAGGGAAAAGTAGATTGCGAGTTCGCCCAGGAGTCGAAGAGCGTGAAGACAGCGGGATTGAAAGGCTGGCCGCTGGGATCCTTGCCGAGAGAATCGTTGGTCCCGGGATGGTAGGACTGCTGGGAAAGATTGTACGCCCCGCCGCCCGCACCATAGTTTGAAAGCAGGCCGGCGAAGTTGTCGTAGACCTGAGCGGAGTTGAGGCCTAGTTCGAAATCGACGATGGCGGTCTGCTGGTCGGTGGTAGGCGCTACGCCCTGCGCGTGGGTGGTGGTGGCGGTGACGGACTGGTGCATGAGGTCGGTGATGAGGTTGGCGCGGAAGGTTGCCGCGTTGTTGAGAGGTTGGATGGTTTCGCGGCCGTCGAACATGATGGTGCTCAAGAAACCGAGATTGGTGGTGGGAAGCGGACGGCGGTAAACCGAAACTATTGGGGAGCCGGAAACGGGGTCGGTACTGATGGCACAGCCGTAGGGATCGTGGACGGCGCTGATGGTGAACTGCATGGCGCCGGGGAGAGTGATGCCGATGCGTATGAGGCCGCTCTTCAGCAGGAGGCTGTGGTCGGCAGGATTGGCGGAAGTGCCGTTCGGGCAATTGGCGCCGTCGACGGAAGCGAAGAGGGGATCCTGGCCGCCGGACTTTTGGAAGATGGCTTGGACGCTGGATACACCTAGACCGAAAGCGTCGCTGGCGAGGTGGCAGGAGGCGCAGCTGCGGCCGTTGGTGCCAAGGCTTTGAAAGAAGGGATTTTTCTCATTGATGGGGCCAGCGGCATTGTAGGTGGAAACGAGGCCGGTAGGGTCGCGGAATGGGAAGAGGCTCGGGATAACGACCGCGGTCGCTACCGAAGCGAGGGCGAACCAGGCGAGGAGAAGGACGAAGCGACGACGGAGATGCAAGATTGCACGGCTGTGACTGGGATTGCTGGGCATCAGGATCCTCCTGAAAATCCGGCCAAGTGGGGAACGAAGGGGGATGGCCGAGAACTCTGGATGTAAATCGCAGAAAAGCAGAAAAGGGGCAATAGAAGCGAGGTGGAAAAGAGGTGTGATTCAGGTGAAGGCGCAAGCGGCTGATAACAGAAAAATTAGGTTGCAATAGATGGAAGGCGGGGAGAGAATCCGGCACGCCTAGAAAGGCTGGACTATGGCGGGCCCGGGCCCTAGATACCGATTCGGTCCATTTGAGCTGTTGCCTCGTACGCGGGAACTCCTGAAAGAAGGCAGACGGATAAAGGTGCGGCCTCAGCCGCTCCAGGTGCTGGAGGTGTTGCTGGAGCGTGGCGGAGACGTGGTGACGCGGGAAGAGTTGCGGGAACGGGTCTGGCAGGCGGATACGTTTGTGGACTTTGAGCATGGGTTAAACACGGCGATCAAGGAGCTGCGGGCGGTATTGAGCGATTCGGCGACGGAACCCCGGTATATCGAGACGATGCCGAAGGTGGGATACCGAATGATTGTGGATGTGGAAGCGCCGGAGACGGAAGGCGAAGTGAAGAAGGTGATCGAACTGGGCGAACCGGCGGCACCGATCCGGGATTTCGTTTGGAGCGGTGAGAGCGGATGGACGGGGGTGAAACGGAAGAAAGCGGATGCGAAGCCGCAGTCGAACCTTGGGAGTTGGATTTCAGGCCTGGCGTTAGGGCTGCTGTTGATTGCGGGGATTTGGGTTGGCGTTAAGTGGATACGGGCGCGCGAAGGAGCGATGCGCGAGGCGGCAAGATTTTCCGCGACGGGGAATAGGAAAGTGATGCTGGCAGTGCTTCCCTTTCAGAATTTAACGGGGGATACCGGGCAGGAATATTTCAGCGACGGATTGACGGAGGAGATGATCGCGCAGCTTGGGCTGATGGACCCGGAGCATTTTGGGGTGATCGCGCGGACGTCCGTGATGCATTACAAGAGCACACAGGAGAACGCAGAGCAGATCGGGCGCGAACTGGGGGTGCAGTACGTGCTGGAGGGGAGCGTGCGACGGGACGCGGAACGCGTGCGAATCACCGCACAACTGATCCGGACAGGAGACCAGACGCGGCTGTGGACGAGGGAGTTCGATCGAGAGTTGCAGAGCCTGCTGGCCGTGCAGAGCGAAATCGCGGTGGAGACTGCGGACGAAATCCAGCAGACGCTGGGAGCGAAAAAGCCGGGAGCGGCAACGTTTGCGGCGGCAATGTCGCGCGAAGATTACGAAGCGTACGACCAATATTTGAAGGGATTATATTTCTGGAACAAGAGAACGGTGCCTGCCTTTGTGCAAGCGATTGAGTGCTTTCAGAAAGCGATCAAGGGGAATCCAAGGTACGCGCCGGCGTATGCCGGCTTGGCAAATTCCTACACTCTGATGAACGGCTACAGCCTTTTGCCTGCGGCGAAGTATATGGCACAGGCGCGGGCAGCAGCGCTGCGGGCGCTGGAACTGAACGACAAATTGCCGGAGGCGCACGCGGCGCTGGCGCTGGTGGTGCAGAACTACGACTGGGACTGGGGGACGGCGGAGAAGGAGTTCAAGCGAGCGATCGAGCTGAATCCGAATTATGCGACGGCGCATCACTGGTACGCCGAGCACCTGGGGTATCGGGGGCGGTTCGATGAGGCATTCAGAGAGAGTGACGAGGCCAAGAGACTGGACCCGCTGTCGCTGATCATCGCGGCCGATCGCGGGGCGCTGCTGTATTACGCGCGAAAATACGACCTGGCAATTGAGCAATTTCGGGGAGTGCTGGAGATGGATCCGGCCTTTCCAAGAGGGCACGTGATTGAATTCGCTTATGCTGGGAAAGGGATGTACCAGGAGGCGCTAGCAGACGTGGAGGACAACAGGCGAGCGATAGGGGACAGCGGAGTGTGGTACTGGTCGGCAAAGTCGCGCTTGTACGGGATGTGGGGACACCAAGCCGACGCGAAATTCGCCCTGGAGAAACTTGAAAAGTTAAACAAGAGACAGGCGATGGATGCAGGGGTACTCGCCTTGACGTACGCGAGCATGGGGAATCGAGAAGAGGCTTTGCACTGGCTGGAGAAGGGTTACGAGCAGCACTCCAATTCGATGACGACGCTGAGAGTTGAGCCGACGTACGACCCGCTTCGGCGCGAAGCAAAGTTTCAGGAATTGTTACGGCGTGTGGGCTTGGGGGAGTAGTGAAGGAAGCGCCCGGCAATCATGGGGAGCTCCCTTCCCGTGATAAACTGATGGGGAAACTCTCCGGCAAAGAGAAAATAGAGGAAGAGGAAGAACACCGTGTCTGAACACAAGCAGGATGAAGGATTCAAGGTGATTGACCGGCGGCCGTTTACCGCCGAAGGCGAAATGCGCAAGGAAGTGGTGGAAGAGCAGGAGCGCGAGGCGCAACGGGAAGAAGTGAAAGAAAAATTGGTGGCGCAAGCGGCGGCGGACGCGAAGACGGCTTCGGCTCCTCCAGCGGAGACGCCGAAGAAACTGCAGGCGTTTGAGAACCTGGTGCGGATGATCGGAAGCAACGCAGCGATGGTGCTGGGGGCTTATGCTGACCCGCGGACGGGCGAGCCGGTAATCGATCCCGAGGCGGCGCGGGAGTTGATTGACATGCTGGATGCGCTGCATGTGAAGACGAAGGGGAACCTGGCTCCGGAAGAGGATTCAATGCTGCTGGATTTGCTGGGGAAGTTAAAGATGACGTATCTGGAGATTAACAAGGCGATGGCGGCGCAGATGGCGCAGGCGCAGGGGGCGTTGAAGGGGGAGAGGAAGAAGTAGGAAGTAATCAGTAATCGGTAATCAGTAAGAGTAGGTCGCATTTTAGGTTGAGGTTCGGTTGAAGTTGAGATCCTTCGGGACGCTAAAGACGCGTTCCTCAGGATGACAAGTTTTGGGTCAGGTCCCAGGTGCTGCTTGGCGGCGCTTGGGATTTTTTGTTTTTGGGGAGTAGAAGGAGAAGAGTTCACACAGAGGACACAGAGTTAAGAACAATGAGGGCACAGAGGAGGAGAAAGACTCGGATGAGGAGAAGAGATTGGGCCGCGTTGGATCGTAAGAGCCCACCCTTCGCACAAACCGCGAAGGATGGGGCACCCTCAAGTTCATTGTGATTTGATGTTCGATCGAGAACCCAAGAGGGCGGCGTAAAGCCGCCCCTACAATGGGTGCGGTGGGTGTGGGACAATTGCGGCATGACGGCCGGGAAAGAGACACGAATGAGGGTGACGGTGTTGGGGTCGGGGACGTCGATGGGCGTGCCGACCTTGGGGTGTCATTGCGCGGTGTGCGAATCGGGGGATGCACACGACAAGAGGCTGCGGCCTTCCCTGCTGCTTTCGCGAGGCGAGCAAAATGTGGTGATTGACACGACGCCGGATTTCCGGACGCAGGCGTTGCGCGCGGGGATCGACCGGCTGGATGCGGTGCTGCTGACGCACGGGCACGCGGACCACATTCTGGGGTTCGATGATTTGCGGCCGTTCAATTTTAAGCAGCGGGCAGCGATGCCGGTGTACGGGAATGAAGAAACGTTTCGGATTGTGCGCCGGGCGTTTGCGTATGTGTTTGACGACAAGCCGTCGTTGAGCAGCGTTCCGAGCGTGAAGTTGCATTTGGTGAAGGGACCGTTTGAATTGATGGGAGTGCGATTTGTGCCGGTGCCGCTGGTGCATGGAGAGATGGAAGTGCTGGGATACCGGTTCGGACGGGCGGCGTATCTGACGGACTTCAGCCGGTTGCCGGAAGCGAGCGCGGCGCTGCTGGAGGGATTGGACGATTTGATTCTGGATGCGCTGCGGGATGTGCCGCATCCGATGCACATGACGGTGGAGCAGTCGCTGGCGTTGATTGACAAGTTGAAGCCGAAGCGGGCGTGGTTCACGCATATTGCGCATGATTTGCCGCATGTGGCAACAAATGAGAGGTTGCTGAAGGCGGGATATCCGCAGGTGCAACTGGCGTATGACGGGTTGACGTTTGAGGTGGAGACGGAGGCACGGGGTGCGGAGATGCGAGCGGGGGGTGGATTGCGGGTGTTTAGTTCGGCGGAGGAGTGGACGGAGACTTTTGGAGAAGAAAAGGCAAGAGGGGACTTAACGCAGAGGTCGCTGAGGAAGGGCGCAGAGGGCGCTGAGAAGAGGAAGAGGGGAGATGAAAAACCCGCACCCTTAAAGACGAAGGGTGCGGCACCCAATTCCGAGAAGGTGGAAAAGACCCCAAGAGCACAGCGAGGAATCGCTGTGCCACATGAAGCTGGACGGGGGAGCGTGATTGCGATTGGGAATTTTGACGGGATTCATTTGGGGCATCAGAGGCTGTTGGAGTATTGCATTGGGCTGGCGCGGGAGAGCGGGGCGGTGGCTACCGCGCTGACGTTTGAACCGTCGCCGCTGAAGGTGCTCCGGCCGGAAGCGGCACCGCCGCGGATTTCGACAAACGAGCAGCGGATGGAATGGTTTGCGGCGCTGGGGATGGAAGCGGCGGTGGTGCTGCCATTCACGATGGAGTTGTCTCGGCTGGCGCCGGAAGAGTTTGTGGAAGAGATTTTGGTTGAGAAGCTGCAGGTGCGTGCGGTGGTGGTTGGAGACAATTTCCGGTTCGGACACAAGCAGGCGGGAGACGTGAAGTTTTTGCGGGAACTGGGAATGCGGGATGGGTTCGATGTGATTGTGCACGAGCCGGTGGTGATGGACGGGGAGATTGTTTCGAGCACGGCAATCCGGAAATTGATTTCGCAAGGGGACGTGACGCGTGCGGCGCGGATGCTGGGGCGAGCGTTTGCGTTGACGGGCGAAGTGGTTGCGGGGACCGGGACGGGGAGGAAGTTTACCTTCCCGACGCTGAATTTGCGGCCGGAGCAGGAGCTGCTGCCGGCAAAGGGGGTTTATATTACGCGGACGGTGCTGGAGGGGGAGCCGAGCAGTCACCGTAGCGTAACGAACGTTGGGATGAGGCCGACGTTCAACGGAACTGGGCTGACGGTGGAGACACACCTGCTGGACTATTCGGGGAATTTTTCGCCGAAGAGGATTGAGGTGCGGTTCTGGAAGAAATTGCGGGAGGAGAAGAAGTTTGCGGGGCCGGAGGAGTTGCGGACGCAGATTGCGAAGGACATTGCGAAAGCGAACGGATTTTTTGCGATGTTGCGGAAGATGAGGGCGAAGAGGCTGGCGGGGGCGAGGGATTGAAAGAGAAGAAAGAGTTCACACAGAGATCGCAGAGGTGGGAGCTCAGAGGGCACAGAGAAAAGGAAGAGCGGACCCGCAGTTTGCAAATGGCGCAAAGCGTAGGCAACAGAGCGAGTGGTTGTCATGTTCGGGGCGACCTAAAGGTCGCCGCTACGCCGGACAAAGGCAAGAAGGCGGCATAAAGCCGCCCCTACGGATTAGCGGACGGGGGATTGTTTTTCGCGGGCGAGGCAATCGTTGCAGATGCCGCCGACTTCGGTGCGGGAGACGGTGACTTGCATTTCGAAGTCGCGGGCGATCTGTTCTTTTAGCTGTTCATAGAGGCGGGACTCGAATTCGCGGACTTTGCCGCAGCGGAGACAGGCGACGTGGATGTGGTCGCGAGGGCCGTGAGTTTCGTAATAGTGGCGATCGCCGCGGAGGTGGAGGAGGTCGAGCTCGTCGATGAGGCCTTCTTTTTTGAGGAGGTCGATAGTGCGGTAGACGGTGACCAGGTGGACAGCGGGGTCCATTTTCTGGGCGCGTTCGAGGATCTGGTCGACGTCGAGGTGCTGCTCGGCGGTGTCCATGACTTCAAGAATGACGCGGCGCTGGCGAGTGAGTCGAATTCCCTTTTCACGCAGGGTTTTCTGCAGGCGGCCGGTGGTTTCGGCAGGGTTGATTCGCTCGCCGGAGGAGACGCGATGTGTTGGAGAGGCGGACATGAAAACACAGTCTAACAGGAATACGAAGTACGGGAAATTGAGAGTGAATGCAAAGACGGGATGAAAAAAATTGCAGCACAGGATTCAAAGCGGCTCTGAACGTGCCGGAACGACAGAAGGTCCTAGTACAAGAAGATGAGTGCTTTTGACCAGAGTCTGAAAAAATTACGCGCCGCCGAGCAGGTATCCACGGAGGAGACTACTCAAGAAGCGCCCGATTCCAGTCGGTAAGTCATTGAAATTTCAGGCCGATTCCAATTTATTTCGTGGTCTGGAGCCAAACCTGCCTTTTGTATAGTGGGCCCCAGAGTGCCAGGGGGCCCGCCCACCCTTAAAAAATAAAGTTGCAAGAGAACGAAACAAAATCGTCTGAGGAGGCGCTGACAATGAAACTGCTGAAGAGCTTGATTGTCACTATGACCGGGACGCTTACGCTGGGGCCATGCATCTCCGCAAAACATCCGAGCGAAGCAAAGGCCGAGCAGGAGCGTCTGCAAAACTCCGGAAAGGTGATGCAGGAAATCCTGCATGTGCCAGATGACATTCCGCAAGAGCTACTGGATAAGGCGCGGTGCGTGGTGGTGATGCCTTCGGTGCTCAAGGCCGCCGTCGTTGTGGGCGGCAGCTACGGGCGAGGAACGATGGTGTGCCGTGGCGGCAAAAACTTCACTGGACCCTGGGGCGCGCCAGCAATGTACGCGCTTGAGGGTGGAAGCGTCGGCTTACAGATTGGCGGCGAAGCCACCGACTTCGTATTTCTACTGATGAACGACCGAGCCGCAACGAGCCTGCTGCATTCCAAGGTAAGGCTTGGAGCGGACGTATCCGCAGCGGCGGGACCGAAGGGACGCTCTGCGTCCGCGGACACGGACGCTTACATGAGGGCTGAAATTCTGAGCTATTCGCGCGCAAGAGGAGTATTTGCGGGCGTATCCCTGGAGGGTTCGACGTTGCGTCCTGATGGCGAAGCGAACAGAAAACTCTACGGCAAATCCACAACCGCGGCGGAGATCATCACCGAACCGGACACCATTGCGCCGGCGGCGGCGAATGACCTGATTGGGGCTCTCCAGCAGTCCTCTCCGCAACTGAGGCACTAACCGACAAGTTGGAACACGTTCGGACCTTGGCGGTCCGGAAAAAGCTTGTGCCTGGAGGCGCAGCCGAAGTGGCGACCGGCTGCCCGCAAGGAGGCACGAAAACGCCCAGCCCACGCCAGAAAGGATGGAAATCATGCGGAACAGAAGCATTATTTTATCTCTCCTACTCGCGATCCTGCTGCTGGTTATGGCTGGCACAGCGGCTGGTCAGGTTCGTGTGGGGGTGGCCATTGCGATCGCGCCACCGCCGATACCGGTCTATGAACAACCTATTTGCCCGGGAGATGGGTATATCTGGACGCCCGGATACTGGGCATACGATTATGACGACGCCGATTATTACTGGGTGCCGGGCACGTGGGTGCCGGCTCCGGAAGTCGGATTCCTGTGGACTCCGGGTTACTGGGCGTGGGGAGGAGACGGATTTGTCTTCACGGCCGGCTACTGGGGACCCGTCGTAGGCTTCTATGGCGGGATTAACTATGGCTTCGGTTACTTCGGACACGGGTACGAAGGCGGCCGGTGGGACGGCGGACACTTCTACTACAACACGACCGTCAACCGGGTGAACGTAGAAGTGATTCACAACGTTTACAACACCCGGGTGACGGAGACCACGGCGAGCCGCGTCAGCTACAACGGAGGAAAGGGCGGCATCAATGTGCGTCCGACTTCGCAAGAGGAAGCGGCGGCTCAGCAGAGGCATATCTCTCCAGTAGGCACGCAAATGCAGCACGAGCAGGCTGCCCGTGCTGACAAGCAGCAGCGGGCTTCGGTGAATCACGGGGCGCCAGCAGTGGCGGCCACACCGAAGCCGGGAGCGTTCCAGGAGAGCGGCGTGGTTCGAACCAGAGAGGCGGGAGGGACTTATAACCCGGCACCGCGTTCGGAGAACAACGCTTCCAGGAACGATGCTTCGAAACCGGTGGTGCACCCGGCGGATATTCCGCGCGTGGACCGTCCGGCCCCGCCGAATACGGGAAATCCAAAACAAGACCTGAAATACCAGCAACAGCAGGAAAAACTGCAGGCGAAGCAGCAACAGGAAATGCAAAAGCTCCAGCAAAAGCAAGAGCAGGAGCATCAGCAGGTGGCAAAGCAACAGGCCAACCAGGCGAAACAGCAGCAGATGGAACAACGGCACCAGCAACAGACGCAGCAGCTGCAACAGAAACACTCGCAGCAGACGGAGCAGATGCACCAGCGGCAGCAAGCGCCGGCTCCGCCACACCCGAGCGAGGGCAAACCACACGGATGAGGCAGTTTGTGGGGCATCTGCGCGACGGATGCCCCACATTCCTACTCAGGCTGGCGAACTCTCCGCCTGCATGCCCTACCGCGAGCCTTTCCCAAGCGTTCGTGCCCTTCTCCAGAGCATATAAAAACTACATCGTAAATCCCGACTGACGATCGCTCGTGTTCATGCATCCAAGTTGATGTTTGCGTGACGAGGCCTAGATTTCGCGTTGACGCTGCTGCCACGCGAATCCAGACTCAGTCTGGTTGTAGACGAATTTTTGACGAAGGACGGGCCCAGCCCATGCATCGTTTCGGCGTGCTATTTTTGTGCTCTATGTGTGTGTTCGGAGTGACGGTGCGCGGGCAAAGCACGAACGTCGAGCCGATTCACGCGCGGCCAGGGGCGGTGTTGACGTTTCACGTGCAGACCCGGCTAAATCCCGCTGATCGAAATGAAACGGACGCGCTGCCACACGGGACAGTGATTCGCGTGAAGATGCTGAGCGAGGTGGATTCCGGCGTGGATCGGGACGGCAGCGAATTTCGGGGCGAGGTGGTGGATTCGGTGTCGGCGGGAAGCAAAGTGATTGTGCATTCGGAATCGGAGGCGAAGGGGATACTGGTATTGCTTCGCAGCAGGAGCCATCCGGACGGTTTTCGTTACGAGTTGCTGGTGACCAGTTTGACGGATCATGGGAAGACGTATGATTTGACGGCGTCTTTGAATCCATCTTTTTTTGATGCCGGGGCGCCTGCGCCAATTTCAAAAACGGAAGCGCAGAGTGAACCAAGAACCAACGACACAGGTTCGGCGAGTGTGCCAGCTTCACCCCTGCACAATTAAACGGCTGGATTTTTTGCGTATATCCTGCGCAGCAGGATCTGCCGACAGGCTATGTAGGAAATATTAGCCTGCAAGTTTTACCTCCTCACGATGCGCTAGGAAGATAAGTGTTTGAGTGTGAAGAGATTTCCAGTCCCGGTACTTCCTTCCAATGGCGGTCCGAGTAATCGGCACTTTTTACAAGTTCAATGAACGAGCGAAGATAGCGGGATTGTGTCGATCCAGAATAAAGGTGGCGTTCGGTCTGCACTCTTCGGAGCACCCGCCGAAACCCTTCAGGAGGCTGTTGATATGAAAAAAGAACTGAAACTCATTTTGTCTGCCATGGCGAGCTTGATTCTTGTGGCGGTGGTTTGCTCGATGCCGCGCACACTCGCCAACCCAACCGCTACACACGAACAGACCGTGGCGGAGCAATCTGTTTCCGGCAAGATTGCTGATGTCCAGAAGACCTCGTTTACCCTGAGCATAGGACCGAGCCATACGATTTCCAACATCGGCCAGGAGATGCAGGGGCAAACGCAGAAAACGATGACTTTCCAGATCGACAAGAATACGACGGTCGACGGCAAGTTACAGGTCGGTGCGAACGCAGACGTGACGTATCGCGAAGACAGCGGGAAGTTGATGGCGATCAGCGTGCGCGTTTCGTGATGGCCTGAATTTCATCTGAATCGACTTGAGGAGGGTTTCTCCTGGACGGGTCCCGCCCGGAGAAACCCTGTTTTTATGCCGCATGCGGGTGATTTCGATGTGGAGGGAGACGTCGCGGACGCCTGCGAGAGGGTGTACCCTGTGAGGGCGAGTAATCGGGGAGCTACTCTTCGGTCAGGTGCAACGTGGGACTTCCAAAAGTTTTCACACTGACATTTTTTTTGTCGTGCTCCGGGCTTGTCGCCGCGCAGGCGCCAGCCCCGCCGGTCACTTCCCTTTCACCGAATGAACCGACCGAAAAAGCGATTGCGGTGAAGACGCCGCTGATTGTGGTGGGATTTGTGGGCGGGTTTGTGCGGCATGACAATGCGGTGCACAGCCCGGTGCAACTTGCGCGCCGCCTTCGCGACGACTACCCATCTGGCGTACAAGTGGAAGTCTTTGAGAACCGGCGGCGCGAGCAAGCTTATGAGGAGATAGTGAAACTGCTGGACGCGGATCATGATGGAAAGTTGTCGGAAGAAGAGAAGCGGGGCGCGCGGATTATTCTTTACGGAATGAGCTGGGGCGGATCGGAAACGGTGGCGTTGGCGCGCGAACTGGCGGAGCAGAAAATTCCCGTGCTCTTGACGATACAAGTGGACAGCGTAACCAAAGTCGGGCAGAACGACGCGGTGATTCCCGCCAATGTGATGGAAGCGGCGAATTTTTATCAGGTGGACGGCCTGCTGCACGGACAGGTGGAAATTCGAGCGGCGGACGGAGCGAGCACGCGGATCATCGGGAATTTCCGGTTCGAATACGGCGCGAAAGAATTGAAATGCGAGAACTATCCGTGGTACGACCGGGTGTTTGTGAAATACCACACGGAGATCGAATGCGACCCGGAAGTGTGGAGGCAGGTGGAGCTGCTGATCCGGGCGAAATTGCCGGCGAAGACGATACAGCGGGCGGAGAGCGGAAAGGCAGCGAGAAATGGCCGGGCAGAGTGAGGCAGATTAAAACGTGCCGCCGGCAAACTTGAGAGTCGCGGCACTGACGGTAGAGACCACGGAGGTCGCGGCCGCGGCGCGCTTCAGATTTCCCCAATCCTGATGGAATTCCGGCATCGTTTCACGGCGATGCTTCGGGCTTTTCAGAAAAGTTGAAATGCGCGCGAGCAAGAATTCGCGAGAGAGTTGCGGATCGGATTCGCCGGCCAAGACGTTGCTGGCGCTGACGCCGACACGGAAGGACTCCCCATTTTCGGACAACTGCATCCAGGCGGCGCCATCGCCGTCAACGGAGGCAGTTCCCTTTTCGTCGAGATGCTTGAAGAAGTGGGAGCGATCGCGGGCATCTGGAGAATCGCGATTCTCCTCGAGCTCCGTGTTGAAGGCTTTGCGATATTCTTTCCAATCCGCGGGCGAACCGACAATTTGCGTTTCCGGGTTTTGCGCGGCCGGGGCCTGCGATCGCGCCGCGGATGAGAGATCCTGCGGAGCGAGGTTGGAGGCCGGATGCTTCTCGAACTCTTTATTGGGATTGAAGCGACCGGTGATGACATAGGACGCGGCGACGACCGGCACTGCTTCATCGGCAAAGACGAGCATGGGAACGAGAAGCTTCTTGGAGCGGAAAAGCTGTTCGGTACCGGAGCGGACTTCACTGCTGCGCTTGATGGTGCCGGGTACCTGGGCGAAGTGCATGACGCGGAGATTGAGCTCGGGGTGACGCAGGGCGTAGTGGGTGAAGGTGCGGGCGACGGCTTTGGGGCTGGTCATGCCGAAATCGTTGAGGACGTCGCGACTGGCGGCGTGGGGGAAATAGGTGTTGACGACGCGGCGGGCAAAATCGGCGCAATTGTTGGTGGCGCCGTTGAAATGGTTTTCGTTGGGCGCGGCGTTGAACTCAGCGATCAGGGCGCGGTCCTGGTCGACGGAAGTGTCGACGACAAACAGGTACATGCCGCGGATAAGGGTGGCGGCGACCATTTCGCGCCATTCGGATTTGTTGCTGGTCTGGCAGGCGGGCGTGGTGCAAAGAGATGAGAGGTAGTTTTCGCGGTAACGATCCTCGAGAGCGCGCTTGATTTTGAAGGAAGCGAAGAGGGGGCGATTGCGCGGGTCTTCGACGCCGTAGAGATAGATGTTGAGGGGAACGATGTTCCACTCGAAGGAGCGGTCTTCGCCGATGTTGATGTAGGTGCTGATGACGGAGCCGGATTCGCCGGGAGAGCAGAGGCGGAGCTTTGTGGGCGATTCGGCGCAGATGTTGGAGAAGTAGACGGCCATGTGGCCGGTGCCAGTGACGCGATCCATGCTTTCGTTGAGGGATTCGTTGAGGATTACGCCGACGTCGGCGGACGCGCGGGGGGAGGCCAGGGCGACGAAAAGAATGGCGAAGAAAACGGGTAGCAGGGTCGCACGTGTGGTTGCAGTTGCCGAGGAGAGGCCTCGGGGAGAGCGTCGGTTGATGGAGACAAAAGTCGGCAAACAACCCCCACGGGGACGGAGTGACTTCCCCTGTTTAGATAGAACACGTTGGAGCAGGAAGAGTTGCTTGGAAATTTGTTAAGTGGCTTAGGATGAGTTGGTTGCGATAATGCGGATCGGAAAACCGTGACGGGTCGAAGGCCGATAGTGCGGACTGGATTTGGAAAAAAAAGCGGAAGATTTCACACAGAGGGCACATCGATGAGTACCCCAAGAGCACAGCCAGGAATGGCTGTGCCACATCAATGATCTTACGAGTGGGAGGGGAGTAGGCGGACTACGTCGTTGTACATGACGTAGGCGAAGAGGACCAGGAGGAAGACCAGGCCGACCTGGATGAAGCGTTCTTTGAAGGCGAGGCTGAAGTCGCGGCGGCGAATGCCCTCGAGAGAGAGGAGGAGAATGTGGCCTCCATCGAGAATGGGGATGGGAAGAAGATTGAGGATGCCGAGATTGACGCTGATGAGGGCCATCAGGGAGATGACGGTGAAGGTGCCTTGTGAGACGGCTTCGCCAGCGGCGCGGGAGATGCCGACCACGCTTTGGAGTTGCTTGACGGAGACGCGGCCGCTGAAGAGTTTGCCGAAGACGCCGAGAGTGTCTTCCACGATTTCCCAGGTGCGAGAGCCGGCTTCGGAAAGAGATTGCACGGGGCCGACGCGCTTGTAGGCGAGGGCGGGCTCGGGAGCGACGCCGATCTGATATTTGGTGTCGGTGGTGTCGGCGATGCCCTGCTTGGGCGTGACGGAGAGAGTTAGAGTTTGGCCGCCGCGCTCGACTTCGAGTTGAAGGGTCTTGCCGCCGGAGCCGCGAACGAGTTCGACGAACTGATCCCAGTAGTCAATTTTCTGGCCGTCGATGGCGCGGACGACGTCGCCGGCGCGGAGTCCTGCGTGGTCGGCGGGGGTGCCGGAAGCGACTTCGCTGATGCGCGCGGGGATGGGGTAATAGCCGAACGGGCGCCACGAAGGATCGTTTTTCAGCGGAAGAGCAACGGTGCGGCTGACGCCGCTGTTTTCGACTTCAACGTTGAGAGAAGTGCCGGGAGCGGTGCGCGCGAGGAGGGATTGCGCCTGTTCCCAGGTGGGATTTTTGAGACCGTTGACGGAGAGAACGTGATCGCCGGACTGGAGCGAGTCTGACGCGGACTGCTGCGCGGGAGGAGCGGCGACGACGATGGGCTTGTTGAGAAACGCGGCGTATGGAATTCCGGCGAAGAGATAGTAGGCGCCCAGAAGAAGAACGGGAAAGATGAGATTGACGGTGGGCCCGGCGACGGAGATTAGTGCACGCTGCCAGCGCTTTTTGGACATGAGTTCATCGGGAGCGCCGGTGGGAGCCTGGTCGTTGGAGTCGACGTCGGTGAGGTCCTGGCCAGCCATGCGGACGTAGCCGCCGAGAGGGACGGCGCTGATGCGCCAGTCGGTAGCGCCCCACTTGAAGCCGAAGAGGCGCGGGCCGAAGCCGATGGAGAAGACGTCGACGCGGACGCCGAAGAGGCGGGCGATGATGAAGTGTCCCCATTCGTGGACGAGAATGATAACGCCGAGAACGAGAACGATGCCAATTGCGGTATTCATGCCTGGAGGAAGCCCTTTCGTGACTCGATACTAGTTTCGCATAGTTAGATGCGCGGGGGGAAGCGATGGGTGGGTGGGGAGGAAGTTATCAGTAATCGGTAATCAGTGAGAGATAAGAGGATAGCGGCGAGCAGATAACAGATAGCAGGAAATCGGGACCAAGTAACTCAACCCGGAGAACTCGCTTGGACTTAGGTTGAGATCGCTTCGCCCATCCTTGTCGGACGGGCTCAGAATGACAAACTTTTTTTGCTTGCATGACCAAGCAGCAGGGGGTGAACTCGGCGTTGCGTTAGAAAGTGTCGGCGGTGATTTCGGGGTCGTGGGGGGTCCAGTCGTCGGGGGGAAAGGAGATGCGCCAGAATTTGGGGGCGGGTTTCAGGAATTCGACGCCAACTTCGGATTTGGCTTCGGCGGCGGGAGTGATGTGGACTACCTTGACGAACTGTTCTTCGAGAGTTTCGGGGTGGCGGCAAAGAATTTTCTGGCCGAGTTCGACACGCATGGACAACAAGAGCAGTGCTCCGTGGGCGTTGACGTTGATGGTGAAGGCGTTTTCGGAGACGTGCTGTTTATCGGGACCGCGGGCAATGACGAGGACGGGAAGGCGGAGAAGGACGCGTTGGGTGCGGCGGCGATTGGGGGCGGGAACGTTGTTGGAAGATTGAGTGGTCACGGAGAAGATGGCCCGGGAATAGTGTTGGCGACGAAGAGGAAGAGGTCAAGAGGGGAAAAGTACAGCTGTACGCAGGGGCGAAGGGCTGGTCCCGGAGGAGGGAGTCGAACCCACACGGGGCAAAGTTCCGGCAGATTTTGAGTTCTCTTCCCCGCACTGAGGGTACACTGCCCTGCACTCTTATGCACTCTAAGTCGTTTCTTTTGCGCCGTCGCTCGTTCGTTCGAGCGCTTGGCAGCGCATACGATGACTCGAGATGCGAGCGCGGATGGCCCACTTCAAGAGTCTCTGGACGTTGACGACGCGCGTCGTCGGCTCCTGATGGATCTCGACCTCTACCTGCTTGACCGTCTCGCCCGTTTCGGACTCCCATCCTGAGTCCGCCAACCGATTCAGTCCCCGCAGGACGGCTTCGTACAGGGACTCCGCGTAGCCCACCTAGAAAGCGCCAAATTGAGATTGTCGCGTGAAGCGGCAGGAGCGGATTGATGAGATGAAGGAAATAATGCATCAAGGAGCGAGCTGTTGCTCAAAGATATGTTCTTTAAACAGTAGACGGCAGCAACCCGCAACAAACCTCAGCAACTGGTAGTTAGCAAGTGTACGCGACAGTACAACAATAGTATCGTCGCGAAGCCAAGAGCAAGGTAGGTGAGCGACCCCTCTTCCGGAACGGCTACTGACTTAACTGCAATGGCTACGGGGTTGTTGTCCTTGGCAAACGACCCGAAAAGAAGTTGATACGTGCCGGCTGTGGGTGTGTAAGTGCTTGTGAACTCGTTTTGACAAGGACCGGCCAAGTTGCCAGAGCAGCCAAACTGGGTGCTGCCTAGTTGGAAAGGTGCAGGATAGGCACCAAACATGTAATCGACGGTCATCTGAGCGCCGGATGTCAACGGCTCAAAAACTGTTCCGGGAGCATAACCGTCCTCCTCAGTTTGAGTAATGCTCATCCCATCTGCCAAACCAAGAACAGCTACTACCTGGGAGTTCTGGACCAAAGTGGCAAATTCGACATTGCCCCAAGGGAAGCTATGAGTCCCTAAGGTGCCGAATGTAACGGTCAGTCCTTGATTGCCGTTGACTGTAAAGGGCGTCGACAGCAGGAGAGATCCGGTGTAGTCGTTGTTACTCACATAGGGAGCCGGTGCGGTTCCATTTCGCCCCACCCCCGACATGGGGTCGAAGCCGTAGTTAGTAAGTACCGACCCTGACACGGTGGCCCCAGGCATACTTGATCCCGCCCACCAAAAAGAATTCCCACTAACACCCGCGACTGCTGGAGACAGACCACCGATACCCGTCACTGCATAGTTTAATCCGTCGGCTGAAGCAACGTCCGCGGATGCGAGTACAAAGATCATCCAGAGAAAAGAGAAGGTCTTACGCATAAATTTTAGAGCATTGCCTCGTAGGGCGCGTACCGCTGCCTGGTTTCTAAGTACACATCGGCACTGTGCGAGATGAAGATATGCACCCCCCGAGTCATCCTGTGCACGATCGGTACCAATCCGGAACACTGAAACGAAACTGTTTGTCCAGGCCAGGCACTGCACAAGCTGCATCTGGTTGCCATAGTTGTCCAAATTTTTTCTCTTACTATTTATAGCAAGTTACTACTGATGATGATAATTCACTTCGATTTTCCACTCAGTGGCCCCGGACGGCTAAGCAATACCAAGTGTGTCTACTATATTGTTGCCGGATCATCAGCACCTCCGACGGAACGGTCGGGGCAAGCGGAAAACCGCACCCAAAAAGCTGTTCCACAACGCGGTCCTTCACTTTGCTCGATGGAGTCACGCGAAAGCAGCTACCGCCACGACCGCCACCTCCCCGCTCCCGATCGCAAACACGACGAGGAAAAGCATCTTCGAGAGCTCGCAGTCGGTGAGCAAGCGTGCCTTAGTCCACGCTTCTCTGTGACGCTGCGCTACGCACACTTCGTGCCGTCGCATCCGCACGAAGCAGTCGAAAAACTCGGTGTCGCAGCGAGCGTAGTAGCGCTTGCTCAGGCGGCCCAGAATGCGGCTCGCACGATCAACTAAACCACGCGCTATGTGGCTGAAATCAGAACAGAAGAATTGGTCCCGGAGGAGGGAGTCGAACCCACACGGGGAGTGATCCCCGGCAGATTTTGAGTCTGCTGCGTCTGCCAGTTCCGCCACTCCGGGAGAACCTATAGGAAAGTAACATGAGGGGGGAGGGAGGGTAAAGCGGAGGTGCAAAGCTAGCGAGTGGAGCATCTCCAGAGATAGAGACACTTCAAAGAGCGAAGCTTCCTGACATCAGGTGCTGGGTGGGAGATGCACACAACCAGGGCAGTCACAGTCACTCGATTTGTGGCGTTCGTGACTCGAGGGTAGGTCATGTCTGGTCCGCTAGTTTTGGGTATGCTCGCCACGGGCTCGCACTCGCGTACAGCCTCCACTTGGAATGTATAGACCAACCGGTAGTCGGTTGTCGGCTCGCTACATTTCCGGCACTCAAACTGGGTATGCTGTGCGCTGTCTAGCGCAGCGGCTGTAAGCAAAGGATGTCCGCTTACCGCAGTCGCGGACTCAAGACTTCCATCCTGTCGAATCGAGAGCTTTAAATCCACATCGCCCTCGATGTGCGCTGCTCGCGCAAGCGGAGGATAGATTGGTTGAACGAGCTTGGCCAACACAACGCCGGTTTCAGGGGTATTCATGACACTGGGGTTCTGGGACCCAGCAGCGAGAGGCAACAGGTTGGATAGGGCGAGAGAGAAAACTAGCGGGATGAAAATACGGCCCATGGTGAACAGTTTAGTCGAGAGGCAGTAAAGTGTCGAGAAACTAAAATCGTGCTCGACTCCAGGCCGGGTTCACACGCTAATCGAAAGTGGCTCGGTGGCCGGCAGGATGCCGGCGCTACCCGTGTGTGAACGGGCACGCGCTTATGCGGGAGTGGTGGCGGTGGCGGAGTTGATGGTGGCGGGGATGTTTACGGAGTGGCCGTCGAAGAAGCTGCGGAAGTTTTCGATGGCTTCGTGGATGGCTAGTTCCCTTTTGTCGGGAGGGGCGGCGTTGATGATGCGCTTGAAGGGGGCGGCGAGTTCGCTGGCGCCTTGCCAGGCTTCTTCGGGAGTGCCGGGCCAGGGCCAATTGATTTTGTGCTTGGTGACCTGGACTTCGTGGAAGCCAGCGAGGCAGAGGAGATGGTCCAGCTTATTTGGGTCGGAGAAGCGGAAGACGTGAGGGGAGTCGGGAGGAGGCGGGGGGACATCGACATATTTCAGGAAGGGTTTGATCATGGAGCTGAAAAGAGGATTTTCTTCCATGGGACCCCAGGTGACGAAGGAGACGCGGCCGCCGGGTTTGAGGACGCGGCGCATTTCGGAGAGGGCTTTCTGAATGTTGGGAATGAACATAATGCCGAAGCGGCAGGTGACGCGATCGAACATGTGGCCGGGGAACGGAAGTTGCTCGGCGTCGGCGGCGCGGAAGTCGATATTTTTGATGTTGCGGGCGGAGGCGTTTTCTTCGGCGATCTGGAGCATTTCGCGGAGGAGATCGGTGGCGGTGACGCGGCCCTGCGGGCCTACTGCGGCAGCGACACTGAGGACGGGTTCGCCGGAGCCGCTGGCGAGATCGAGGACGTGCATGCCGGGGGAGATGGCGGCGCCGTTGACGACGAGTTCGGTGGCCTGGCGGGATTGGAAGGCGAGTTGGGAATACCATTTTTTCCAGGCGGGGGCGGCGGAGAGCCAGTCCTGGCGAACGAGTTCTTTGGGGTCGGGAATGGGAGAGGGAGAGGTGGACATAGGAGCCTCCTGATGGGGGGACGATTGAGGGGTTTAGTTTGAGCGGAGGGGGAGGGTTTGTAAAGAGGCGGGAGCGGAAGAAAGAATTAACGCCCCGACCGGGTCGGGGTAAACGCCGTTCGCGGAGACGCAGAGGGCGCTGAGAAGAGAGAGAAAGGAAAAACCCGCACCCTGAAAAGCTCAGGGTGCGGCACCAGGCAGCGTAAATGATAAGAGGAGGATAAACCCCAAGAAGGCGGCGTAAAGCCGCCCCTACACGGATTGCTGGGGGACGGGGAAACGAGCTGGACTGGACGCGTGTGCGGCAAAGGGCTAGTGTATAGGACCCAGGCTGGACTTTTATTGTATCAGGGGGCCGCGTAGCAGCGTGGCTACAGCCTAAGAGTGAAAACATGGCGAGTGGAAGCATAGTTCCCGGCTCGAAAGCTGAGCAGCGGGGACTGACGTATTGGATGGAGCGCGTCCTGAAGGAGTTGGAAGAGGTGCGTTCGGCGCCGGAAGCGGACGCGGTGCATGATTTGCGCGTGGCGCTGCGGAGGTGCAGGTCTTTGGCGGCGGTGATGGAAGAGGTGGATCCCGATCCGGCGTGGCCGGAGATGCGCAGGGTCGGGAGAAAACTTTTCCGGCAGTTGGGAGAGCTTCGGGATACGCAAGTGCTGGAAGAGTGGGCCGGCAAACTGGGAAGCGAGAACGATGCGGTGCGGGAGCGGCTGCTGGCGCAGTTGAGAAAAAACGAGACAGAAGAAAAAGAAGCGGCGCTGCGGGCTGCGGGAAAATTTGATGCGAAGGGCTGGAAGAGCCTTGAACGCGTGCTGGGACACAGGGCGCGAGTGGTTGCGCCGAACGGACCGGCAGCGAAGAGCCTGGCGCTGGAACGATTTCTTGCGGCGAAAGAGTTGCACCTGCGTGCGCTGCGAACGGAGAAGCCGGAGCCGTGGCACGAACTGCGCATCGGCGTGAAGAGATTTCGATACACGGTGGAGAGCTTGCTGCCGGAGTTGTATGAAAGTTGGGGCGAGAATCTGAAGCGGGTGCAGGATTTGCTGGGGGAAGTGCATGACCTGGATGTGCTGGCAGAAACGATCGCGCAGGTGGCGGGAGACGCGCCGGAAGAAGCGCGCGCCCGTTGGAGAGAGAGGATCGCCGCGGAACGCCAATTGAGACTGGATGAATACCGTCAATTGAGCATGGGAGAAACGCGGCTGTGGCAAGAGTGGAAAGAAGGGTTACCGCAAACGAAGCAGGTTGAGTCCGCCGCGATGGCGAGACTGCGGGCCACGGCAAGGGCGCTGGACGCGAGCCACGGAAAAGCGGCACAAGTGACGCGGCTGGCGTTGCGAATCTACGGAGAGCTTCGGCGGGTAAAGGCCGGCAGGCCGTTTTCGGACAGGCACCAGCAAAAAGTGATGCGAGCCGCGGCTGGTTTGCACGGAATTGGAACGGGGTTCAGTACAAAATCGCCTGAAAGAGCGGCGCGGAAATTTCTGCGGAAGTTGCCGCTGCCGGTGGGATGGACCGAGGCGGAGTGGGAATTGCTGGGGATGGTGGTGCGCTATCACCGCGGAAAAGAGCCGCAGGCAAAAGCCAAAGGGTTCGCGCGGCTGACAAAGGAAGAGCAGCAAGCGGTGTGCGGGATGGCGGGAGTCTTGCGATTGGCGCGCGTGCTGCGGAAATGCGGCGTGGAATCGAGCAAGAGTTTGCGGGTGGAGCAGTCCGTGGATGCGCTGATCGTGCGTGCGCCGGGGCTGGAAGATTCGGAGGCTTCGGCGGCGTGCGTGGCCGCGGGGAAGCACTTGCTGGAGACGGTGTTGGAGCGGCCGCTGATTGTGCAGACGGTGCCGGGCGCGCCGAAGATTGTGGAATTGCCGAAGCCGGAAGAGAAAGTTTCGTTTGCAGCGGCGGCTTCGGATTAGGCGGGGAGATTTGAGGACCAGCGTCCTGTTGGTTCGGAGATTCATTTACATTTTTGGAGTAGCCCAAGAGCACAGCCAGGAATGGCTGTGCCACATGGGCCGGGCCACCTGAAGGTGGCCGCTACTTTGCGGCTTTGCGGAGGAGTTTGGGGGTGGCTAGCCAGATGAGTTCGGCGCTGGGAGGGACGAGGCGTTTTAGTTCGATGAGGGCTACGCCGGATTTCTTCAGGGAAGTGATGTGGTGATTGGAGCCCAGGGAGGTGGCGATTAGATCGTCGAGATGCGGGGCGTGGCCGAAGAGGAAGACGACGCAGAGGTCTTTGTCTTTGGAGAGTTCGCGGAAAAGTTGGAGAGGTTCGGCGCCGGGGAGAAGTTGATCGGTTTTGCGGATTTTGTTTTTGGAGTAGCCGAGTTCGTTGGCGAAGATTTCGGCGGTTTGATGGGCGCGGAGATACGGGCTGGAGAAGAAGAGATCGGGAGCGGCCCCGAGTTCAGCAACGCCTTTGGCGACCTGGCGGGCTTTTTCGACGCCCTCTTGGGTGAGGAAGCGATCGGGGTCGGGGGGACATTTGGGATCTTCGCGATCGACGGCGATGCCGTGGCGGACGATGTAGAGCTGCATGCGGGTGGCTCCTGGGAAGAGTTTACTAGAGGAATGTTTTTTGTGGATGAATGGGAGGCGGTGTTGTCTTCGGAGTTAGGAGGAAGAGGGGATTTAACACAGAGGACACAGAGGAAGAGCACAGAGTTCACTGAGGTAGGAGGAAGAGAAGAGCTGGCTCAAAGACCAGCGCTACATTGAGGAATTAAGAGAGGGTGGGCGGCGATCAGGTGTGGCGGGAGAAGTTGGAGGGGCGGAGGTAGAGGTGAGTGTGGAATTCGCGTTCGAAGAGGGCGGCATTGCGTTCGGCGTCGCGGATGTCTTCGGCGGCGTCGCCGCGGGCGCGTAGCTGGATGGTGACGGCGCCACGCTGGAAAGTGGCGCGCATGTCCTGGACGCGCTGGCGATGGGAGTGATCGAGGCCTTCGGCGATGCGGAGAATGGCGGCGAGGCGGCGGGCGATGCGCTTGTCGCTATTGTTGAGGGCGGAATAGGCGGGGTGATCGTTGTTTGGCGTGGATTTGCGATTGTGATAGCGGACGACGGCGGCAACGATGTTGCGGTCGCGGCCTTCGAGGCCGGGGATGTCGCCATTGAGAGCGAGATATTCGGCGTGCTTGTGGTGGCCGCGATGGGTGATGCGATGGCCGATGTCGTGAAGCAAAGCGCCTGCTTCGAGCTGTACGCGGGCTTGCGGCGGGAGGTGATGAAGAGGCTGAAGGTGATCGAAGAGGAGGACGCAGAGTTCGCGAACGTGCTCGGCGTGGCGCTGATCGTAGTCGAAGCGGCGGGCGAAACTGCGGGTGCCGATGAGCATCTGGCGGGATTCGGCGGTGTAGCGGTGAGGTTCCTTGCGGGAGAAGGCATCGCGGGCGATTTCCTGGAGGATGCCTTCGCGGATGCCGACTGTGGGGATGAGAAAGTGGCGGATGTTGAGATAGCGGCCGAGGACGACGAAGATGATGGCGGCAACGCCCATGACGTCGGCGCGATCGCGACGGACACCGTAGGATTTCATGCGCTCGCGGAGATCGCGTTCGAGGATGTCGGGGAGGCGCTCGCGCAATAAGGAGACATCGAGAGTGGGCAGGCCTTCGCGGCGGGGGCCGGGGGCTACGTTGGAGAGAGTTTCGGCATTACCGCCGAGGGCGACGGCAAGCTGGTCGGCGAGATTCGGGCGATTCGGGAGGCGCGATTCGAGGAGTGCGCGAACGTAGCGGCGAACCTGTTCGCCCTCAGCGGGACGAATCACGCCGGGAATTCCGAGAGTGGTGATCAAGCGAACAGTGCCGATGGGAAGCTGGGCGCTTTGCAGAATGGCGTGGTCGCGGAGGATGTTGATTTCGAGGCTGCCACCGCCGAGGTCGACGACGCAGTTGGGCGGCGATTCGGGGCCGAGAGCGGCAATGGCGGCTTCCCTGCCGAGGCGCGATTCTTCTTTGGCAGTGATGACTTCGAGGCGCAGGCCGGTGGCCTGCTTGACGCGGCGGACGAGTGTCCCGCTGTTGCGCGCTTCGCGGGAGGCGCTGGTGGCGACAGCGCGATATTTGGTGACGCCGTATTCTTCCATGAGTTCGTGGAGATGGCGAAAGGCCTTGACACCCTTTTTGAGGATTTCTTCGCTGAAGCGGTGGCGGACGAAAACTCCTTCGCCGAGCCGGAGGGGAAAGCGTTCGTTGACGAGGGGTTCGATGTCGAGAGCGGAGAAGGCGCGGACGATGGACAGGCGGACGGCGTTGGAGCCGGCGTCGATGGCGGCAATGTGAACGGGATCGGACATGGGTAAGGTTACCGCCAGAGATGCGCGAGGGCGGAGGATGGCGTGTATTTGGAAGCGCGAATGCCGAGTTGCTCGCCGATGCGCTGGCGCAGTTGTTTGTTGACGGCAGAGACGCTGGCTTCGCCGTCGAGCTCGATGAAGGCGTTGCGCTTGGCCATGTTTTCGAGTTCGCGCTTGATCATGGTTTGATAACGGACGAAGGACCAGTAGAGGTCGTGAGAGAGAGACATGTCGCGGCCGGCTTCCCAGTAGCTGATGGCCTGGGCTTTCTTGAATTCGCGGGCGAAGGCGGTTTCGGGGCGGACGTTAAGCCAGAAAGTGAGATGCGGGCGGAGAGCCATTGCGTAAAGACCGGTGAGGTAATCGCGATTGATGCCACGAACAACACCGCGGGCTATGAGCGTGAAGATGAAGCGATCGGCAAGGACGACGGCGCCGGAGCGGAGAGCGGGAACGATGCGGTGCTCGAGCTGGTCGAAGAAGTCGGTGGCGTACATGAGGGCGAGAGTGAGGCGAGTGACGGCGTTTTTGGCGAGGAGTTCGTCAATGTCGCGGCCGACGAGATTGGAGCGGCGGAGGCCGCTAGTCTGAACGGAGAAGCCTTCGGACTCCAGCCATTCTTGTAACAAGGCGATTTGGGTGGAGCGGCCGGACCCGTCCATTCCTTCGATGACGATGAGCGAGCCGTTGAGTTCGGTGGGGTCGAGACCGACGAGTGATTCGCCGAAAAAGCATTGGGCGGATTCGGGCTCAGCGACGGCGGTGTGCTTCGCTGGAGTCTCGGGCGTGGAGACGGGCGGGGCAGCGGCGATTTTTTCTTTCTCTTTTTCCTGGTCGGGCATGTCTACTCGACTTCCGGAGCGTGCGGTGCGAAACGCTTGAGATCGATTTTGGAAGCGACAATGTCGCGCATCTGTTTTTGGAGTTTGTTGACGGGGAGCGTGCCGTCGAGGACGACGAAATTATCGGTGTCCACCATCTTGTCGTACTCCTCGAGGATGCGCGCCTGGAAGAGTTTGAAACTTTCGGGGCGCTCGTAGGAGAGGCCGAGGTCCATGCCAGCTTCGTAGTATTTAAGCTTGGGGCGGCCGCTGAGGATGCGGTCGACGGCGACTTCGAGCGGGGCGCGGAAATAGAACGTGATATCGGGGACGGGCGCGAAACGGTAGAGATTGCGGAGCCAGCGATGGGAGCAGCCGCGGGCGGCGTCGCGAGCGAAAGCGGTGTAAACGTAGCGATCGGCGAGGACGAGATAGTCTCCCTGGAGGAGGGGCATGATCTGGCGCTCGCAGCGGTCGGCAAAGTCTGCGGCGTGGAGGAGAGAAAACGTGGTCGGAGTGAGAAGGCGTTTTTGTTTGCCGCGGCGGGTGGCGGATTTTACGAGGGGAGAAGAGTTCCATTCGGTGAAGTGGAGGCGGTAGCCGCCGATTTCTAGCCAGCGCTTGAGGAGATAGAGCTGAGTGCTTTTGCCGGAGCCGTCGGTGCCTTCAACGACGATAAGCGCGCCGGGGTAGGCTCGGCTGGGGATGGGGCGGCCGGGCTGGGGAAGCGTGGTCTTGGAGGCCTCGGGACGAGGAGGTGCTTTGACGACGGTGTCTGGGCTGTCCATTCGGTCGGTCGAAGAGATTAGTGCTTGGGATTCAGCGTAGTCTGTCATTGTTACAGGACTATTACAACATAGCGGAAGGAGGGGTAGTGTCCTAATTTGGATTTTGCTCTTAATATGCGTCGTTTCTGGCAAAGAGTTCCTGTATGAGGCCAAGTTGTTCTTTCTTCAGGGCTACACCAACCTCGAAATCCACCATAGCGAACATTCCGTTGGAAAGTGCCAAGGACTTGCCGTCACCAGCCTTAACCGCTGGTCCGATGAGGTGGTATGCAAAAAAGGTCTGACGCATCTCATTCCCGAAGCTAGAGTGATAAGTAATGCACCCAACGAAATAGAATCCGACAAATATACGAGATTTATTATCTATAGCGGATACGGCCTGTCCTTGAATCGCGGGAGGGAGGGTGGAAATATCCATTTCTCGCTCGGCAGGCTCAGCCATGGGAAACAAGTCGAATCTACCGATTTGAGCAGGGACGGGACGGTTGCACAGTTGCTGCTGATTCTTCATAGCATCGAGAGCTACTGGCATTCCAGCCTTTGTGGGAAACATCTTGGCATCGATTTGGATGTCTTTCGCAATAGACTTTCCTACATTTTTCACGGAGAGCCTAAGCACCAAGACTGGCTGCTTTCCCGTGGGGTTATCCACCCAGTTCAACCAAATTGGTTTCGGTTCGATCGAAAGCCAAGGACGCTCCGAAATTTCGGTTTGCCGCTTCATTTCTTTCAATTGTCCATCGAAAATAAAGAGGCTACCAAGAGTGAATGCCGCGATTGCCAAACCAACGATTACTCCAATTATTTCCAGCCAAAGTCGAATTCCGTCGCGCCTATTCTGTATGGGACGGTCGCTCTGTTCGGAGCGGTAGTATTCAGTTACTTCTACTGGCAAGCGCACTACTGTCTTCGCTTCGGATTGGGCTTGCTGCTGTCTCTCGCGGGCATTGGCTTGCTGATTTTTCTTTGCGGCCTCTGTATGCTCCTTTATTGCCTTTTGGATTTCGCTGAGCCATCTACTAATGGAGTCTTTGATGCGCGGCATGGCAATACTGTAACACAAAAACTCTTGACAACGCCATATTATTGTAATACACTTATTGCCATTGGGAGACAGTACATGGCAAACGTCCTCAGCACCGAAAAGCAAAGCACGATAATCGGCCTACTCGCGGAAGGTTCTAGCATCCGCTCCATTGAGCGCGTAACGGGCGTTCACCGCGATACCATCATGCGGCTGGGTGTTCGCGTCGGGAAGGGCTGTAAGACGCTCTTAGAGAGCAAGATGCGCGATTTGCCATGCAAACAGTTACAGTTCGACGAGATTTGGGGATTCATCGGCAAAAAAGAGCGGCACGTTCGCAAGGATGATAGCCCGGAGATGGGCGACGTTTGGACGTTTTGCGCGATTGATTCCGACACGAAACTGGTGCCTTCATTCAAGTGCGGGAAGCGCGATTTAATCACGGCCAATGCCTTCGTTTCGGACGTTGCCGGACGCCTTCGTAACCGCGTGCAAATCTCTAGCGATGCTCTCCGCGCCTATGTGGATGCCATCGAAATGAATTTCGGAGCGGACGTAGATTTCGCTCAAATCATCAAGACCTATGTAACCGATGACTCTCACATTCCCGAACGACGATTCAGCGCTCCGGAAATCGTCATCACCGAGAAAAAGGCCGTCACTGGATTCCCTGATTTGCGGTTGGCGTCTACTAGTCACATTGAACGTCTAAACGGTACGACACGGCTGCACATGCGCCGTCTGACTCGCTTGACCTACGCTTTCAGCAAAAAACTGGAAAACTTTGAGGCAGCTGTTGCCCTGCATTTCGCTTACTACAATTTCGTGAAGCGACACATTACCCTTCGCGCTACTCCTGCGATGGCAGCGGGAATTGAGCGGGATTTCTGGACAGTTGGCAATCTTGTTGAGGCTACCGTGTGACATACATCCAAGAATTACGGGAGACAATACGACGCTTGCACGGGGCAGAGGCCACTCACGTTGAGAGTGTGGCTGTGAAAGAGACGTTTCATGGCAAGACGGTTTGGGAGGGCATTGTGGAAGTATTTGACCTCCGCGGCCATCCGAAAGCGTCGAGAGTTTACGCATGGACACACGATGTGGATGGCGCTAAAAAGCGGCATGTGACCGTCTTGCATATCGCGCCTATTACGTCAGCGGTCGAAGCAGTTAGGGTGGCAATAGTTCAGGAGTTAAGGGGCCGTGATACAGAAGCAGAAGAAAGCTAAACCGGGACGGCCACGATTGCCAAAGGGTGAGGCTATGGGCCGGATCGTGCCCGTTCGCTTTGCACCTGATGCATTGAAGGCAATGGAAGCGGCTGCAAAGAGCGGGAATCAAAGTCTATCGGAGTGGATTCGTAGCACGTTAAATGCCGCACTGAACGAGAAAAGACAATGAAGAAAATCGAATTAGGACACTACCGAAGGAGGGGAAGCAAAAGAGGGGAAAGTTCAAGAGTTGAAGAGTTCAAGGGTCGAAAGGCGGGAGAGAGGTGGAGAGGAGAAGAAAAGACTTAACACAGAGATCGCAGAGGTCGGAACGTCGAGGACGAGAGCGGCCCGCCTCGGAAGGCAGGCCCTACGCGAACGAGAAAGCGGGTCCACCTGAAGGTGGACGCTACGTTAGAAGAAGGAGAGTTTTACGGTTAGGTATTTTTTGGGGTTTTTGCGGAATTCGGTCAGGAAGGTGCGGAGTTCGGCGGAGGCGGCGGCCATGTTGTCGTAGAGTTGCGGGTCGTTGAAGATTTTGCCGACGGAGTTGTCGGTCTTGTTTAGTTTGGAGGTGGCATCGGAGAGGTTGGTGCTGGTGTCGCGGAGTTTGTTGTAGAGGACTTCGTCGGTGGCGAGTTTGCCGAGAGTGCCCTTGCCGGCGCGGATGTCGCCCATGATGTTGTTGCCGTTTTCGAGAGCGGTTTTAGCCTGATCGTAGAGAGTGGGGTCGTAAAGGAGTTTGCCGATCGTGCCCTTTTGCGCACGGACGTCGTCGAGGATGGTGTTGACGCTGTCCACGCCCTTGTTGACCTTGGTGTAAAGCTCGTCGTTCATCAGGATTTTGCCAAGAGTTCCCTGCCCAGATTGAACGCCGCCGACAATCTGATCGCCTTTGGCGAGAATGCTGTTGAGGTGATTGTAGGCTTGTTCGTCAGTGAGGAGCTTGCCGATGGTGCCTTTGCCGGACTGGACGTCGCCGATGATGTCCTGAATTTCTTCGCTGAGGGCTTTGAGGTTGGAGAGAACGTCGGCGCTGCGCTCGACAACTTCCTTGATGGCTTTTTCCTCGGTGCCTGGAATGGACTGGCCTTCCTTAAGGGGAATGCCGGTGTAGCCGCGCTGAACGTTGACGTAGCGGTTGCCGAGGAGTCCTTCGGTGACTAGAGAGGCGGTGGAATCGGTGAGAACGTCGCCCTGATACTTGCTGTCGATGCGGATGTCGACCTCGATATTGTGCATGCGGTCGGGCGTCTTGCCGGCCTGGCGAGGGACGAGGCGAATCTGTTCGACGTTGCCGATCTCGACACCGTCGAGGCGCACGGGCGCGCCGACGGCGAGGCCGGCAACTTCCGGCAAAAAGGTTTTAAGGCGATATTTGGGGCCGAGGAAGCCGGCGCCGGTGACATAAAAGATGGCAACGGCGAGGATGAGAAGGCCGACGAGAACGAACAGGCCAACGCGCAACTCCGACCAGGTGATCTGCTTGCGTTGCGCCATCCGAACAGCCCTCCGTAGACTGCCTAGATTCGTGCACGACAACTATACAGGAATTAAATCAAAAATCTCTGAAGATACGGATCCTGCGATTTCATAAGGTCATCAGGAGATCCTTCGAAATAAATTTTGCCCGCGCGAAGAACGAGAAAGCGCGTGGGGGCGACGCTGGCCGATTCGGGCGAGGAATCGCGACGGACTTTCCTGGTTTGCGGGTCGAAATGAAAATTGGCCAGGCCGAAGCCGTCCTGAAGGCGATGGGTGGCGAGCAAAGCGGTGACGCCATAGACGTCGCGCAAGCGGAGGATGAGACTGATGATGGTTTGCGAGGTGATGGGGTCGAGCCCGGCGGTCGGGGAGTCGTAAAGAACGATGGGAGGACGAGTGATGAGAGCGCGGGCGATGGAGACGCGTCGGCGCATACCGCCCGAGAGCGAGGAGGGAAGCGAATCGATGGTGTGAGCGAGTTCGACGAAGCGCAGGACTTCCTCAACCCGCGAATCGATTTCGTCCTGGTCGACGCCATCTTCATAGAGACGGTAGGCGACATTTTCGCCGACGGTGAGGGAGTCGAAGAGGGCGCCTTCCTGAAAGACGAAACCGATCTGGCGGCGGGCGGCGAGGAGTTCGGCTTCGCCGAGGCTGGAGATGTCTTTGTCGAGAACGCGAACGGAGCCGGAATCGGGGCGAAGGAGACCGGCGGCGAGTTTGAGCAAAAGAGTTTTGCCGGTGCCGGTTTCACCGAGGAGAACAACGGTTTCGCGTTCCTGGGCGGAGAAGGTGACGCCGCTGAGAATTTCGCCTTCTGCAAAGCCGAGGCGGACGCTGTTGAATTCGATGGCGGCGTGGCCGACTGCGGTAGGAGTTGCTGCGAAGCTGGTGGTGGAGAGGTCCATGAATGGTCAGAAGAGCTTATCGGCAAGATAGAGAGCGACTTTGGTGAGAAATGTGTCCGAAACGATGATGAGGACGGAAGAGACGACAACGGCCTGGGTGGTGGCGCGGCCGACGCCCTGCGTGCCCCCGCGGACGTTGAGTCCCTGGTAGCAACCGACGGTGGCGAGGATGAAACCGAAAACGACGGTCTTGGAAAAGCCCTGCATGATGTCGGAGAACTCGAGGATTTTGATGGCGCGTTCCCAGAAGGTGGTGGCGTTGATGCGCAGGGAGAGAACGCTGGCGACCATGCCGCCGAGGAGGCCGACGAAGACAGAGATGGTGGTGAGGAGCGGAACGGTGATGAGCGCGGCGAGGACGCGGGGAGTGACGAGCTTGCGGCTGGGGTCGGTGCCCATGGCGCGCATGGCGTCGACTTGTTCGGTGACGAGCATGGAGCCGAGTTCGGAAGCGATGCCGGAGGAGCAGCGGCCGGCGACGAGAAGGCCGGTGATGGAGGGGCCGAGTTCGCGGACGAGGGCGAGGGAGACGATGTCTCCGGTGAGGGATGCCTGGCCGAAGCGAATGAACTGTGCGCCAGTCTGGAGCACCATGACGGCGCCGATAAAGAAGCCGGAGAGAAGGACGATGGGAAGCGAGCCGACGCCGATATCGTCCATCTGATCGAGAGTGTCCTGGATGTAGCGGGGGCTGGAGGCGAGATTGGTGATGGACTGGAGGCAGAGTTTGGAATAGTTCTGGATCTTGAGGACGCTAGTTTTGGCGAGATCCTGAAGAACCTCCGAGACGGAGAGGACTTCGGGAGCGCGCACGTCATGCGGTGCAACGTGAGAAGTGTCGGCCACGTAATTCTCTGGGAAGCTTCGAAGAAAGCGTAACCGGGGAGTGGGCGAGCGTCAAGGCAAAGAGTGGAGAGAGCGGTGATGAGGTTTACGAAAGTCCAGCCATTAGTTCGAGTCCTTTGGCGTGGAGACGGCGATGGACTTCAACATTCTGACCCAGCGGGCGGGGCGTTTGTCATGGGGGGCGACGAGGCGGAAGGGGCCGAGCTTGGCGTCGAGCGGAGCGCCATCGAGGGTGTCCGCGACGAGAACTTCGGAGTTGGCGATGCCGGAATCCAATTCGGCGAGAGCGAAGACCACTTTATAGCCGTCCTCGGCTTCCGCGATAACGAAGGAGGTCATGAGCTTTCCGCGAAGCTGATCGCCGTGAGGGGCGCCGGCTTTTTGCAGAAGTTGTTCCAGCAAAACGCCCTCGTAGGTCTCGGATTTGTTCTCGCGGGGATTTGTGACGTGAAGAGTGGTTCGGGGCAGGCTTTTCAGGTCGGCGACAGTCAGTGAGAGAGGCGTGGAAACGGCGCCGGTGATTTTGAGCTGCGGAACGGGAGCCGGTGCTTGCGCGTTCGCCCGTTGGAAGAAGAGGAAAGCAGCAAGACAGGCAGGCACCGAGAGTGCGAGGAAGACAGTTCGCCAGCGTCGATCCACGATGGTGCTCCCAATTGGCGGCGATATGAGTTCGCTGCTACTGCTTTTCGAGCATAATTTCCGTGGACTTGATTACGGCGGAAACGGTGTCGCCTACTTTGAGGCCCATTTCAACCGCGCTGCGCCGGGTGATCACGCTCTCGATTACGTTGTTACCAACCTGGAGGACGACATGAGCCATGACGCCGCCAAGCTGGAGTTCGGTGATTTTGCCTTCAAGTCGGTTTCGTGCCGAGAGGGTCATAAGGAGTAGATGGTAGCTTTTTAGCGCGGGCCTCGTCCACAGAAGAGATGCCGTGAAGAGGTTGCAGGCTCTGTCCGGTGGATGACGAGGGGGCAGTTTTCAAGCAGCACGAGGGTCAGTGTCCATAACGGAACAGACGTAGAGGTTTGATGAGTTTAGCCTCGTGTTGAGGCGTCGACGTGCAAGCTCAACGGCAGAAAAAAGTGGCTCGGGCTTACAGGGTCGAGGGATCGATTGTTCTGTACCGGCCGACAGCGAGAAGACAGTTTAAAGTGGGAAGAACACCGGTGCGCGCGGAACCGTGGTGGGGCGTCGTCATCGCGCTTCCACTCTTTTTGCGTACACTGGTGCGTCTTGCGATTGCGTGCCCGCACTGGCACAAAGGCCCTCCGATAACCGTGCGCGAGCTCATCCCCTCTCATTTGCCGTGGCGCTCCGACTATGGGCCGGGAACGTATATTACTTGCCTGGATTGCGGGCAAAAATTCGAATACGACCACAAGGCCAGACGAATGGTTGATTACTGGGGCATACGTGACGTTGAGGCGCGGGCGGGAGTGCGACGGAAAATCTCAGAATTCTTTTCGCCAGTTCGAGGATTCGCGGCGAGGTTGGGCTGGATCCATACCCGGATTCCGATGAGTGGGATTGCGGGGTCAATGAACCGCCCCGGAATTTTGATGAAGGGCCACTAAAAAAAGTGCGAACGCTGGATTGCGAGCGAGCGGGCGACTCGTTCCGAGTTGAGAAAAACGAAAACATCCTAGCTGCGGGTGAGCGACATGGCGATTCCGGCTTCGCCTTTCTCGCCGTCCCCGATCGGTAATTGGTTGGGGCATCCGTCGGACGCTAATTTCTTTCAAGAGGAACAACGGGACGGATCGCTGCGGCGACAAGAACGTCAGGGTTCGGGGACGTTGGCGGAGAATTGGGACTGGTCTTCGGTTTGGGCGAGCTGGCCGCGGAGAGTTGCGGATTCGGCGCGATCCTTTTGGGCTCGCTGGCGGTATTGAACGGCACCGACGGTGCCGATGGCGTTGAAGATTTTGCCCATGGCGTCGTTTTTCTTGCCGGTGTGTTCGAGTTGATCGGCAAAATTGTCTTGTTCGTAGGCGTCGGCATCGAGTTCGTTGATGCGGCTGACGAGATCCTTGATGCGTTCCTGGCGCTGGGCCTGGAGGATGGCGGGATCGGTGGCGGATTGGTTGGCGGCATCCCAGACGGAGTCGTCGTACTGCTTTAGAATCGCGGTGAACGCACGGAGATTGTTGATGCCGTTCTGGTTGCCTTGATGGGCGGCGAGGCGATACCAGGCGAGTGCTTTGCCGTTATCGGGCTGGACGCCCTGGCCGAACTGAAACATCCAGCCGAGTTGATTTTCGGCGTTGCTGTTTCCCTGCCCCGCAGCTTTGTAAAACCAAGACATGGCCTGGCGGTAATCCTTTTGGACGCCGGTGCCGTTCTGGAAGATGTAGCCGATGTTTTCCTGGGCGTCGGCGTTGCCGTGTTCGGCGGCTTTGTAGTACCAGGCGAGGGCTACGGAATAGTCCTGGGGCTGGCCCCAGCCTTCTCCAGCCATATAGCCGAGTTGGTTTTCGGCGTTGGAGTTTCCGTGGTCGGCCGCGCGGCGATACCACGAGATGGCCTTGGCGTAGTCTGGTTTGCCAACGAAGCCGCATTGGTAGAAGTAGCCGATCACCTGTTCGGCGTCGGGGAGATTCTGATCGGCGGCCTTGCGATAGAGAGCGAGAGCCTGGCGGTAGTCGCGGCGGACACCGCGAGCGTTTTCGAGCATCTTGGCTAGATTGAATTGGGCGAGGGCGTAGCCTTGATCGGAGGCGGAATGGTAGAAGGCTACGGCGCGGGCGTAGTCCATTTTTACGCCGAAATTGTGTTCGTACATGACTCCGAGCTGGTTTTGAGCAGGAGCGAAAGCCTGGTCGGCGGAGCGGCGGTACCAGGGGAGGGCTTGGGTGTAGTCTTGCGCGACACCGCGGCCTTGGAAATAGAGATTGCCGAGGGCGAACTGGGCCTGGGCGTCGCCGGCTTCGGCTTGTGCGCGAAGCGAATAGAGATCGTTATCGGAGGCGGAGGGCGCGGGTGGCTGCGCTTGGGCGCGCATGGCGGAGTATGGCGCCAAGAGAAAGAGTGATGCGAGAGTGGTCCGAGCGAGAAAGCTCATGAGAGTGCCTCCGTCCCAGCGATTAGCAGACGATATTTAGAAGGCTGGCAGGCGGAGGCGCGGGGAACGATAGACCGCCAGTACCAAAAGTGGGGAATGTGCTTAGTTTTCCACTTCCCGGAAGGCGAATAGCCAGTGAGCCGGTCGACCGGAGGTTTGGCCCGTGGTGGATTTTAACGACCAAACGGGTATGCAGAATGGTTTCAAGTTCCGACAGAGGTTGTTTGCGCGGAAACCGGTTCGGAGTCCAGGGCGGCTCGGACCTTTCGGCCGAGGGTGTTTAGGGAAAAAGGCTTGGAGAGGAAGGCAAAGTCGGCGCGGCGAACTCCATGGTGGGTGATGGCATCCGCGGTGTAACCCGAGACGTATAAGACTTTCATTTTGGGGTGGAGCGCAATCAAGCGCTCGGCGAGCTTGACGCCGTTGCCCTGGGGAAGCACGACGTCCGTGATGATGAGGTCGATCGTTTGGGCGTCTTTCTCCGCGATGGCAACCGCTTCTTCGGGATCCGCGGAATCCACCACGGTATAGCCTTTGCTTTGGAGGTAACTTTTCATCACCGCGCGCAAAGGCTCCTCGTCTTCCACGAGGAGAATCGACTCCGTGCCGCATTGAGGAGCAGTCTCGTCAAGAGCGGCTTCCAACTGCGAGGCCGCCTCCCTCGACCGGGGGATGAGAATCTTGAAGGTGGTGCCATGGCCGACTTCGCTATAGACAGTGACGTGGCCGCCGCTTTGCTGGACAATGCCGTAAACCGTGGCGAGTCCCAGGCCTGTGCCTTTTCCCTGCTCTTTCGTAGTGAAGAAGGGCTCGAACACTCTGGCGAGAGTCTCGCGATCCATGCCGCAGCCGGTGTCGCTGATGGCAATCATGACGTAATCGCCGGGCTTGGCTTCGAGGTTGCGGGAACAATATTCCGCGTCGAGGGATACACCGGCCGTTTCGATGGTCAATTTGCCGCCATCGGGCATGGCGTCGCGGGCGTTCACGACGAGGTTCATGATGACCTGTTCGAGTTGATCCGGGTCCGCACTTAAATGAAGCAGATTGTCGTGGGGGATGAAGGCAAGCTGGATATCCTCTCCGATCACGCGGCGCAGGAGCCCCTCGAAACCCTTGAAGTGGGCGTTGATATCCATGACGCGAGGTTGCAGGACCTGCTGGCGACTGAAGGCCAGGAGTTGACGGGTGAGAGTGGCGCCGCGTTGGACCGACTTTTCGATTTGCGCCGCGAGAGGATAGAGCTCGCTGCCGGATTCAATTTTTTCCATCATCATGCCGCAATAGCCGACGATGACGCCGAGCACATTGTTGAAGTCGTGCGCGATGCCGCCAGCCAGGCGCCCGATGGCTTCCATCTTTTGAACGTGGCGCAACCGCTGTTCCAGACCGCGCTGGCGCGAAACATCTTCGACGAGGATTTCCAAGCAGATCGGTTTTCCGTCGTCGTCGGAAATCACGCGCCCGCTAAGCTCGACGTTAATAACCTTGCCATCTTTGCGTTTCCAACGGGATTCGATCCTGGTGAACTGCTTGTTACGTCCCGGGGGATTGAAAAGAGAGGAGGAGAATTCCTCCGGGGCAAAATCCTGTGCGGCGACGTTGAAGGACAGGACGTCTTCCTGCGAATCGTAACCGAGGAGTTCGATAAAGGGCTGGTTGGCCAGGAGCAACGTGCCGTCCAGAGAGACACGACAGACACCGTAAGTTCCCTCGACAAGAGTGCGAAAGGTGGCCTCCGACCGGCGCAGGGCATCTTCCGTTTTTTTGCGCTCGGTGACGTCGCGGATGGTGCTGGAAATGAGGAGACCGTCTTTTGTCTGTTGAGGGCTAAGACTGATTTCCAGGGGGAATTCGGTGCCGTCTTTGCGGATTCCAAAGAGTTCCAGGCCGACGCCCATGGGACGAAATTGAGAGTGGGCGCTGTAGGCGGAGCGATGATGCCGATGCTGGTTCCAAAAGCGTTCGGGGACCAGGACTTCTACGGGTTGGCCGAGGAGTTCTTCGCGGTGGTAGCCGAAGAGCTTTTCGGTTTGCGAATTGACGAGAACGATCTTGCCATCGGCGCTGACGACGACCATGGCGTCGGGGGCGGAATCCAGCAGACCTCGGAAGAGATCTTCGGCGCGCTTGCGGTCAGTGATGTCGCGAACCACGGCGCTGACCAGCAATCCGTTGGGGGTCTGGACCGAACTTAGGCTGATTTCGAGCGGGAATTCACTGCCATCCTTGCGGAGGCCGTGAAGCTCAAGACCAGCGCCCATCGGGCGCAGCTGTGGCTTGCTCATGAAACCGGCGCGGTGGCCGCGGTGTTTCCCGCGGAAGCGCTCGGGCACGAGCATCTCAATGGGCCTATCAAGCAGTTCGGAGCGATCGTAACCGAATAGTTTTTCGGTTTGCGAGTTCACGACGACGATGCGGCCTTCCTGGCCGACAATCACGATGCCGTCTGGCGCGGACTCGACGAGAGTCCGGTAAACGGCATCACTCACTGCGGTTGAGGCTGTAGGCATGGTTCCCTCAGAGAGGAGAGCAAATTCACAGGCAGACACAGCTTTGGGTGGATGATTCGAAGGGGGGAGATGTTTCTGCTGCAACGACCATAGGACGGGGGGAAAGGGGTGTCAAGGCAGGGTTTCCACAGTGGCAACCGGAAAGCTTTGTTGGGTCGAGGAAGTAGCACACTGCCTTCAAAAGGTGAACGGGGTCGGGGCCACCCTTCCTTTGTCAGGGCAAGCTCTAAAGGTGGCCGCTACGTAGGAGGGGAGAAAACCAAGGGTACGGCCTCGCTGGACGGAAATGCGGGTGGCCGATAGACTGGTTGTTTATGCTTCGATTCTTTACGGCGGGTGAATCACATGGGCAGGGGCTCCTGACGTTTTTGTCGGGGCTGCCGGCGGGATTGACCGTGGATACGGGATTTATCAATCACGAGTTGCACCGGCGGCAGTTGGGTTATGGACGCGGCGGGCGGCAGAAGATTGAGAAGGATGCGGCGGACATTTTCGCGGGCGTGCGGCACGGGCAGACGATCGGGGCGCCGATTGCACTGAGGATCGAGAACCGCGACTGGAAGAATTGGGAGAAGATTCTGCCCGTGGAGGCTTCGGACGCGGCGGAAACGCAATCGCGGAAGCTGACGGCGCCGCGGCCGGGGCATGCGGACCTGGCGGGTTCGCAGAAATTTAATTTTCATGATGCACGGTACGTGCTGGAGCGGGCTTCGGCGCGGGAAACGGCGGCGCGGGTGGCGGCGGGAGCGTTTGCGAAGCTGCTGCTGAAGGAGTTTGGGACGGAGATTGCGAGCCACGTGATTCAGGTGGGGCATGTGCGGCTGGAGCGCGCGGCGAAATGGGAAGAGATACGCGCGGTGTGCGGGGACATGGAATCGCCGCTGCGGTGCGTGGACGCGGCGGTGCAGGAAAAGATGAAGGCGGAAGTGGACGCAGCGCTGAAGGCGGGCGATACGGTGGGCGGCGTGTTTGAGATTGTGGCGCACAATGTGCCGGTGGGACTGGGGTCGCACGGACAGTGGGATGAAAAATTGGATGGGCGGCTGGCGCAGGCTTTGATGAGCGTGCAGGCGGTGAAGGGCGTGGAGATTGGCGCGGGGATACTGGCGGCGGGGTCGTACGGCAGCGAAGTGATGGACGAGATTTCGTATGAGAAGGCGGAGCGGAGATTCCGGCGGTCGAGCAACCGGGCGGGGGGATTGGAAGGCGGGATCACGAACGGCGAGGACGTGGTGGTTCGCGGATATTTGAAGCCGATTTCGACGCTGCGGAAGGCGCTGGGGACGGCTGACATGGTGACGAAGGAGCCGGTGCAGGCGGCGTACGAGCGTTCGGACTGGTGCGTGGTGCCGGCGGGAGGAGTTGCAGGAGAAGCAATGGTGGCACTTGTGCTGGCGGATGCTTTTCTGCAAAAATTTGGAGGAGATTCGCTGGCGGAGATGCGGCGAAATTTCGAGAGCTATGGCCGACAAATCAACGAGTTCTAAAGGCGCGAGCGTGGCGGACGAGACCACAGTGGTGGCGGCGCCTAAGGGGAAAATTCATCCGATCGTGAAGTACGGCGATCCGGTGCTGGAGAGGCCCGCGGCGACGATTACGAAATTTGACGCGGAGCTGGAGCAACTGGTTGACGATATGTTTGCGTCTATGTACGCGGCGAATGGCGTGGGACTGGCGGCGCCGCAGATCGGGAAGAGCATCCGGCTGGCGGTGGTGGACGTGACTGTGGGGAAAAATCCGGAAGCGAAGATTGTGCTGGTGAATCCGGAGATTATTCACGCGGAAGGCGAAGTGCGGGAAGAGGAAGGGTGCCTCTCGGTGCCGGGATTTCGCGGGTACGTGGTGCGGCCGCAGTTTGTGACGGTGCGGGCGCAGAATGCGAAGGGCGAAACGTTTGAGATTCGCGGGGAGAATCTGCTGGCGCGGGCGTTTTGCCACGAGATCGATCACCTGCACGGGATTTTGTTTTTGACGCACCTGAGTATGCTCAAGCGCGATTTGATCAAGCGAAAGATCAAGAAATTGAGGAAAGAGGGCGGGTGGTAAGGGCGCGGCGCCTACGGGTGAGCCGCCCGTGAACCGGATGCGCATCGTATTTTGTGGTACGCCGCAGTTTGCAGTTCCCTCCTTGAAGTTTCTTCTGACACAAACGGAGTTTGAGATTGCGAGCGTTTATACGCAGCCGGACCGTCCACGGGGGCGAGGGCAGGAGATTTCGTTTTCCGCGGTGAAGGAAGTGGCGATGGCGGCGGGGCTGGAGGTGCATCAGCCGGCGAAGGTGCGGGCGCCGGAGGTGGAAGAGCATCTGCGGAAGGTGGCGCCGGACGCGATTGTGATTATCGCGTACGGGCAAATCATTCCGGCGAGGTTGCTGCCGATTCCGCGATTGGGGTGGATTAATCTACACGCTTCGCTGCTGCCGAAATATCGGGGAGCGGCGCCGATTCAGTGGGCGATTGCGGGCGGCGAGACGGTGACGGGAAATACGACGATGCGGATTGATGCGGGGATGGATACGGGGGAGATGCTGCTGCAGGAGGAGTTGCGGATTGGGGCTGCAGAGACGGCGCCGGAGTTGTCGGGGCGGTTGGCGGAGGCAGGGGCGGCGTTGATGGCGAAGACGCTACGGGGATTGGCGAGTGGAGAGTTGGTTGGGCGGGCGCAGGAACATGCGCGGGCTACGATGGCGCCGATGTTGAAGCGGGAGGATGGACGGATTTTGTGGGAGCGGACGGCGAAGGAGATTTATGACCGGATGCGGGGATTTGCGCCGTGGCCGGGGGCGTATACGGAATTTCGGGGGCAGATGTGCCATTTGCGGGGACGGCCGATGGCGGAAGAGCTGGCTGGAGCGCCGGGAACGATTTTGGTGGAGAAGGATAGGGTGAGAGTGGTTTGCGGCGGAGGGAGTGGGCTGGAGATTACGCGCGTTAAGCAGGAGGGGAGGAAGGAGATTTCGGCGGGGGAGTTTGTGCGGGGGGCGAGAGTGGAGAGTGGGGAGAGATTTGGGGAGTAATGTGATTGGGGAGGATTTGTAGTTGGCGGAGAGGCGGGAGTGAAGTAGCAGAAAAGCGCACAGCCAGGAATGGCTGTGCCACAGGGCGGGGCCACCCTTCCTTCGTCGGGGCGAGCTCTGAAGGTGGCCGCTACGCGGGTTATTTTAGGAATTTGTCGAGGCGGAGGAACTTGCGGCCTAGGGCGCCGCTGTAGGCGGACCATTCGGGTTCGCCGGAATCGATGGCGAGGGCGGCGCGGACGGCTCCCATTTTTGAGTCGAGGTCATCCATGTAATGGAAGGCGAGGGCTTCGCGAATCATCGGGAGCTTGGGCGAGCCGAATTCGTATTCGCCATGGTGGCTGATCAGGATGTGCTGGACCACGGTTTTTAGTTTTTCGGGAAAACCTTCAATTGCGTCCATTTCCTTCGAGACGCTTTCGAGTTCCATCGTGATGTGCCCGAGCAACTGGCCCTCGGCGGTGTAGCTGACCGCGCGCTCGTAGCACAATTCATCGAGCTTGCCGACGTCGTGGAGCAGGGCCGCGGTGAGGAGCAAATCCACATCGAGTTCGGAATAGTGCGCGGCAATCTGCTGCGCCAGTCCGCACAAACCAACCACGTGTTCGATCAGGCCGCCGATGTAGGCGTGGTGCATCACCTTTGCGGCGGGGGCGCGCTTGAAGCGGGCGACGTTTTTCGGGTCGGTGAGAATTTTCGTGGTCAACTTCTTGAGCCAGGGGTTTTTTATTGCCTCGATGAATCCCAGGACCTGCTGGTAAAGCTTTTCGACGTCGAATGGTGTGTGCGGCAGAAAGTCGCCCAGATCGATCTCCTCGGGTGTGGCCACGCGGAACTGAGAAAGGGTAAGCTGCGGCTTGTTGCGATAAAGCTCGACGCGGCCCTGAACCTTGATGAAATCGTCGCGGTTCACTTGCCTGGCCAGAACGTCAAACTGATCCCACATCCGAGCTTCGACGGTGCCGGTGCGGTCGCCGAGCTCCATGCGCAAGTAGGGCTTGCCGTTGGCGGTGTTGCGGACTTCTTTTTCGTGAACGAGGAAAAACCCGGTGATGGATGGATCGGGTTCGAGATCTTTAACGAAGAGTTTTTTCACCCGGGTTACCCGTTGGTCTTCTTTCCGAAGAGAAGATACTTCTTGTGCGCCTTCTTCACTTTGGTGGCTTCGGGCGTTGCGCTGACTTCCTCGATCTCGGAGTTGCCGCCGCCGGCCATGTCCTGGTAACCGGGTTTCACGACCACGTAGCTCTGCTCGCGAAGAGTCTTTAGGTATTCGCGAAGGGCGGGCTCCATGCGCTCGCTGTAAAGATGGTCCATGATTTCGTTTTCGACCTTGTCGAAGGGCTGCTCGCCTTCCTCGTAGCGTTCGAGCACCTGAAGGATCAGGAAGCCCTGCTTGGTTTCGATGACGTCGGTGAGCTGGTTTTTCTTCATGGCGAATACCTGGTCTTCCAGCTGTTTCGAGAGCTCGCCGCGCTTGTAGACTCCGAGGAAGCCGCCCTGTTGCGCGGTGCTGCCGTCGGAGAAGCGTTTCGCCAGGACCGCGAAATCCTCGCCGTCCTTGATGCGCTTGAGCAGGTCGTCGGCCCTTTTCTTCAGATCGGGGAGTTCGGTGTCCTTTTTTCCCTCAGTGGTGATCTCGATCGCGCGCAGCGCCACCTGTTCGGGCTTCACGAAGTCTTTCTTGTGCTCCTCGTAATACTTCATCGCTTCATCGTGACCGATGGTGATGTGCGAACCGACTTCGCGGCGGATGACTTCCTGGGTGAGAAGTTTGTTGCGGATGTTGTTCTTGAAATCGTCGAAGTTGAGGCCTTCCTTGGTGACGGCGCTTTCGAGTTTTTCCATGCTGTCGAGTTTGTTCTGGATGCGGATCTGGTCGAGCTGCTTGATTACGTCGCCCTCGACGTTGACGCCCATATCCTTGCCGCGCTGAGCGAGCAGCGACTGGTCAATCAAGTCGCGCAAGGCGAATTTTTGCCGGTCTTCCACGGCAACTTGCAGTTGTTCGGGGGTGCAGCGCCCGCTGCATTCCTGCTGCGCGTCTTCCGTGGCGGCGGTGCGCGCCTTTTCGAGTTCGGAGCTGGTGATGATTTCGTTGTTCACGCGGGCGATGATCTCTTCGACGACTTTGCCTTCGCCGGTCAGGGCGGGCTTCGCAGCAGGCTTTCCGGCATTGGCGGGAGGCGTGGCCGGCTTCTTCGGCTGCTCCGGTTCCGGGGCAGCCATCTGAGGCGCCTCGAGCGACGGCTGCTTTTGGGGCGACGGGTTATCCGGCTGGGCCGGAGGATTCGCCGGAGGGTTTGCCGGCGGGTTCTGCGCCAAGAGCGGCAGAGCAAAGAGCAACCCGGCGACCAATAGGGTCTTTTGCATAATTTTCACCATCCAGTGAGTTTAGCCTTCTCCTCGCAACCCGAGCAATACGTTTCTGAGCGCCCCGGGGACCGACTCCCCGCGTTGGAGCTCCATCCAGAGGACGCCGCTGGGGTCGAGCTTGATGCCCTTTCTTGAGCGAACTACCTTGACGACTGCCGCGGGATCCAACTGCGTTTCAGGGTGGAACCTCAGTGCGACACGCGTTCCCTGGCGTTCCACGGACGCGATGCGCAGCTTTTCACTGATGGATTTGAGCATGGCGTACTCCAAAAGGTTTTCTACCGATTTGGGCATGGCGCCGAAGCGGTCTTCGAGCTCCTTGTGGACGTCCTGCTTTTCGGCTTCGGTGGCGATGGTGGAGATGCGCTTGTAGGTGCGCAGGCGAAGGTTCTCGCTCGGGATGTACTCCTGGGGGATGCGGACGTCCATGCCAAGGCTGAGGGTGGTGCGGAGTTCCGGCATGGACTCTTCGCCCTTGAGCTTGGCGACGGCGCCTTCGAGCATCTGGACGTAGAGATCGAAGCCGATGGATTCGATGTGGCCGTGCTGCTGGCGGCCGAGGAGGTTGCCGGCGCCGCGGAGTTCCAGATCGAGAGCGGCGATGCGGAAGCCGGCGCCGAGTTCGCTGAACTCTTTCATTGCGGCGAGGCGTTTGCGGGCAATGTCGGAAAGGATTTTTTCGGTGGGGACAAGAAGGTAGGCGTAGGCGCGGTGGTGCGAGCGGCCGACGCGGCCGCGGAGTTGGTACAGTTCGGCGAGGCCGAGGCGGTCGGCACGATTGATGAGAATGGTGTTGGCGCGGGGAATGTCGAGGCCGTTTTCGACGATGGTGGTGGCGACGAGGACGTCGGCTTCGTCGCGGATGAATTTCAGCATGACCGCTTCGAGATCTTTTTCGCCCATCTGGCCGTGGCCAACGACCACGCGCGCCTTGGGCACGAGCTTGCCGACCAGCGAGGCGAGCGAATAGATGGACTCGACGCGATTGTGAATGAAATAGACCTGGCCGTCGCGGGCCATTTCGTTTTCGATGGCGCGCTTGACAAGCTCTTCGCTGAAGGGAGCGACCGAAGTTTGAATTGCCAGGCGGTCGCGCGGCGGGGTTTCGATCAACGACATATCGCGCAAACCAACGAGCGACATGTGAAGAGTGCGCGGGATGGGAGTGGCGGAAAGGGCGAGCGCGTGGACATTTTTGCGCATCTCTTTCAGGCGTTCCTTGTGGGCGACGCCGAAGCGCTGCTCTTCGTCCACAACCAGCAGGCCGAGATCTTGAAATTTGATGTCCTTCGAGAGGAGGCGATGGGTGCCGATGACGATATCCACTTTTCCGGCTTCGAGGTCGGCGAGGATGATTTTTTGTTCGGCGGCGGTGCGGAAGCGGCTGAGCATTTCGATGCGCGTTGGGAAGGCGGCAAAGCGTTTTTTGAAGGTTTCAAAGTGCTGGAAGGCCAGGACGGTTGTGGGAGTGAGGACGGCAATTTGCTTGCCGTCAGCGACTGCCTTGAATGCAGCGCGCATGGCGACTTCGGTTTTGCCGTAGCCGACGTCGCCGCAGAGCAAGCGGTCCATCGGGGTGGGCTTTTCCAAGTCTTTTTTGATGTCGGCGATGGCGGTGCGCTGGTCGGCGGTTTCTTCAAACTCGAAGGCGTCTTCGAATTCGCGCTGCCAGGCGCCATCGGGAGAGAAAGCGAAACCTGTGGCGGTCTTGCGCTCGGCATAGAGCGCGAGCAACTGGTCGGCCATGTCTTCGAGGGATTTGCGGACTCGGGTTTTGCGAGTGGCCCAGGCGGTGCCGCCGAGCTTGTCGAGAGCGGGCTCGGTGCCTTCGACGACGCGATAACTCTGGACGAGGTCCATGCGTTCGAGGGGAACGTAGAGTCGCGCGTCATCCGCGTAGCGCAGCAGCATGAATTCGCCGCGGCGGCCTTCGGATTCAATCAGGCGCAGGCCTTCGAACTGGCCGATGCCGTGATCCACGTGGACAACATAGTCGCCGGGCTTCAACTCCGCAAAATCGGCGAAGAAGCCGCTGGTGCGGATTTTGCGGCTGGGCCGTTCGACGGAGGGCGTTACGTCGAAGAGATCGGCGTTGCCGTAAATGGTGACTTTCGCTTCGGGAAAGGAAACGCCTTGCGCAAACGGCGCGCGCACCAAAACGAGGGCCGCGCTTTCGGTGGCACTTTCGGCGGTGTAGCCCGCGGCGGCTTCTTCGGTTTCGCCGAGGACATAGGGAACTTCGTATTCGCGGCAGATATCGGCGTAGCGCTCGAGTTCGCCGAGACTGGCGGCCGTGAGATAGACCGTGCCGCCGGAAGCGAGTTGGGATTTCACGTCGCCGACGCAGGCGACCACATCGCCGTGAAAGCGCGTGCTGGGGCGGGAGCTTAGTTCGAAGCGCTGGCCACCGTTCTGGGCGAGATTCAACTGTTCGAGTTCAGTGCGGGAGGTTTTTACCAGGGCGCGCTCCCAATCCTGCTCGTTCCAGAAGTAGTGCGACACTTCCGGCGAATTGGCGTGGCCGTGGCGCTCGTAATTTTCCGTGGCGGCTTCTCGCAATGTTTTGGCGGCTTCGCGGAGCGCCAGCGGCTCGTCGAGAAACACAATCGGCTTCAGGGAGCTTTCGGCAAGTTCTAAGAGCGCGCTGCCGCCGGCTTCGGAGGTTTCGCCGAGCCAGCGGCCCGGTTCCCAGTCCTCCGCTTCGCGGCTGCCGGGAGCGGGGACGCTCCATTCGGCAAGCGGCAGGATTGTGGTTTTGTTTACGGGGGCAATCGAGCGCTGGGTGCGGGGATCGAATTCGCGAACCGATTCGACCGTGTCGCCGAGAAGCTCGATGCGAACCGGTCGCAGCGCTTCGGGAGAAAAAACGTCGACGATGCCGCCGCGAACGGCAAACTGGCCGGGGAGGTCCACCATTTCCGTGCGCGCGTAGCCGATGCTACCGAGGTGCTTGATGAGAGCTTCGTGGGAAACTTCGGAGTCTTTCGCGAGGATTTGCGCGAGCGTCAGATAAACATAGGGATCCTGATAGCGCCAGAGAGCGGCGGCCATCGGAGCGATGACCAAGGAGACTTCACCGTTTGCCAGGCGATAAAGAGTTGCGGCGCGGCGTTCCAGAATATCGGCGTGGGGGGCTTGGGAATCCCAAGGCAGGTTGTCGAACGCGGGCAGGACGGCTACGCCGCCTGTGGCGCCGGGAAAAATCTGACTGAAGAAGCGGACGCTTTCGGCGAGGTCCTCGGCGCGGCGATTGCTTTCGGTGAGGAAGAATGCGGGGCGGCGAAGTTCGTGGGTGAAGTAGGCGGCGCAGAGGGCCTTGGCGACGTCCTGCAGGCCGGAGAGGCCGACGAGGCCCGCGCCCGAGCGTAGTTCTCCCAGCGCGCCATCCAAGGAGGGGTGGCGCAGCAGACGATCCAAACGTTCTCTAACCGCGGGCAGTATCATGCTGCTTGCAAAACTTTTTTGGCCCCGTGCCAAGGTCCGCCGGTGACGGCGGAGGCTTGGATTGGCCGGGTTATCCGGCTTGGCTTACCGACCTAAAGGTCGGCCACTACATCCGGCCTGGCGACCTGTTCCTTCGTCAGGGCAAGTCTGAAGGTCGCCGCTACGCGCTTTTTATCTTTCGCAAGATTTCGGTGGTTGAATGGCCCTCGACTACGTCGATTAGGACTACCTTTCCGCCGGCGGCTTCTACCTCTTCGCGGCCTACTATCTGGTTGCCAGGCCAGTCTCCGCCCTTTACTAGAACATCGGGCAGCAGGGTCATCACCGTTTTTTGCGGCGTGAGTTCATCGAAGATTACGACGCCATCCACACAATCGAAGTTCGCCAGGATTTCCGCGCGCTCCTGCTGGGGAATCACGGGGCGGCCGGCGCCCTTCAGCGTGCGGACGCTGTCGTCGCTATTCAGGCCGACGATAAGTGCGTCGCCATGAGCGCGGGCGGCTTCCAGGAGTTTGATGTGCCCGGGGTGCAAAAGGTCGAAGCATCCGTTTGTGAAAACCACGCGGCGCCCGTTGCGTTTACCGGGGCCAAACTGCAAAATGAGTTCTTCAAGCGTTAAAACCGCTGGGTGCAAAGGGTCTCCATGCTCGCTGCCGACGACGCAAACGCCAATTCGTGTGAAATTCAATTCTATCATGCAGGTCGCGAATCCCGCTGGCCCGGCGAGTTGTGCCAATGAAGGACAAATCGATCTGGCAAGCGCTGGCGGGTATTGCCCTTCTGGTGGTGGGAGGGTTGTGGACCTTCATGGGAGCGCGCGATTACCCGGAAAAGCGCGTGAACGCGGTTGCCGGCGCATGCCGGGTGGACATGACCATCGTTCAGAAGCGCGAAGCGCCTGTGCAGGCGAGTGCGGGAGCCGTGGTGCTGTTTCATGGACTGGCGGCGAACAAATACATCATGAGGTATCTGGCGCGGAGCTTTGCGGAGCTGGGGCTAACGGTGTACGTGCCGGATTTGCCCGGGCACGGGCGAACCCCCGGCCCGTTTGCGCCAGCGAGCGCGGAGGACTGCGCGCGATCCTTGCTGCGGGGATTGTCGGCGAGGGGATTGATCGTGCCGGATCGGACGATTTTGGCGGGGCATTCAATGGGGGGAGCGATCGCGCTGCGACTGGCCCCGGAATTCCGACCGGCGGGAGTGATCGCGCTTTCGCCCGCGCCGATGCAGCCGACACACGGCGTGACGCCGGAGAAGCTGCTGTTTCAGACTACGCCGCACCTGCTGCCGAACACGCTGATTACAGCCGGGCAATTTGAACCGGAAGGATTGGCGGCGAATGCGGAAGACCTGGTGATGGGCAACACCGACCCGACGATTCAATTTCATTCGCTGCCGGGGCAGTCTCACGTGAGCGTTTTGTTCTCGCCGGGGGCGGCGCGAATGGCGCAGGCGTGGGCAGCGCGGGCGCTGAATATACCGAATCCGGCGCGGGTGCCGAGCTTGCTTTACCTGGGCGGATGGTTGTTGGGCTTTGTGGGGATTCTGATTCTGGCGGGGCCATTTTTGCGGGAGCTGACGCCGCCCGCGCCGGAAGAGACTGCAGCGGGGGCCGAAGTTCCGAAGACGCTGCAAGTTCTGACGGAAGTGCTGCTCGCCTCGCTTGTCGCGGTGTTTCTGCTCCGCTACTTTATCCCGTTGCGGGTGCTGCGGTTGTTCGAGGGCGACTATCTGGCGAGTTTTTTCCTTTTGGCTGGAACCATCGTGGTGCTGCTGCACGCCCGGCTGGCGCACAAAAAGTTTGCTGTAAAGACTGGCGTGGTGTTGGGCGCGGCGACGGGGGCGCTGATTCTGCACCTGCTGATTACTGGATGGTTTGAGCTTACCGTGACGAGCGCGTGGCTCACCCTGCAGAGGTGGGCGCGATTACCGCTCTTTTTCGTTGCAGCTTTTGTGTTCCTTTACGCGCTGGAGATTCTGCTGGGGCCGGTGAGCGATCCGCGCAGACGGATGGGGATTGACTACCTGGCCCTGATTCTGGCGTGGCTGGCGCTGGGGTTCGGGACGCTTGTTCTGCACAGCGGGCAGATCCTGGTGGTGCTGCTGATGCCCTATTTCGCACTGTTTTTTCTGTTCATGCGCCTGGGTGCACGATTGGTACGCGCGCGCACGGCTTCCCCCACGGCGGCCGCGGTCTTCGGTGCTATACTTTTAGCGGGATTCTGCCTGGTGCTCTTTCCCGTGTCCTAAGAGCGTCCGGCCGCCCGAGTGGTTGGCTCTGTCCCGCCTGCGCCGGAGAGGCGAACATAGTTCAGTTAAAACGCACAAATGGCTGAGATTGTGATCATCGGTGGCGGACCATCTGGCGCCATGTGCGGGGAACAACTCGCGCGTGCCGGGCACAGGATAAATATTTTTGACGAGCGGCTGGCGTGGGAGAAGCCTTGCGGCGGCGGGCTGACTTACAAAGCGACGGAACACTTCCCTTTTCTGCTGGACAATCCACATCCGAAAAAATTGATCCGCAACGTGGAAATCATCAGCGCGGAAAACCAACGCGCGAAGCTGGATCTGAAGCATCCCATCGTGATTTATTCGCGCCGGGTGCTGAACGGATTCCTGCTGGACCGCGCGCGCGAGACGGGTTGCGAAGTGCATCAACGCCGGGTGCAGCAGATCGACACTTCCACGGACAGGCCGAGGTATTGCGTGGAAGGCGAATGGCGCAATGCGGATTTCGTGGTGCTGGCTTCCGGCGCGCGCAACCAGATGTTGCCGGGGACGCGGGCGCTTTCCGCCGATGAACTGGAAATGACCCAGGGTTATTTCGTGCCGGAAACCGCCGAAGAGATCCTCATCAAGTTTCTGCCGGAGTTCGAGGGATACATCTGGTCGTTTCCGCGGGCGGACCACATTTCGCTGGGGATTTGCGGAAGCATGGCGGCGCACACCAGCAACGAACTGCGGTCTCACCTGCACGCGTTTGCGGCGGCAGAGAAATTCGCAACAGAGAACGCCAAATTTTACAGCCACGTTTTGCCTTCCCCGCAGGTGGGTACGCTTTCGGACCGCGCGGTGATCGGAAAGAATTGGGCGATGTGCGGGGACGCGGCAGCGTGGGTGGATCCGCTTACGGGCGAAGGGCTTTTTTATGCGATGCGCTCGGGCGAGTTGCTGGGGCGGTCGATCGCGGAGGGATGCCCCGAGCTGTATCCTTCGCGGGTGCGGGCTTCGTTTTCGCTGGAGCTGGAATTTGCGGCACGCATCGTGCGGCGATTTTATCGCGGGTCGTTCCTGGGGTGCGCGGTGACGACACGCATGGTGCAGTTTCTGCAACGCAACGCGGTGTTCCGGCAACTGCTGAGCGATCTTTTTTGCGGGACGCAGGATTACACCTCGCTGAAGCAGCGCGTGCTGGGGCATCTGGGCGGCACGCTGAGCCAGTTCGTGAGCAGCGTGCTGAATTTCGAAAAACCTGCGGCCAAGCTGCGGGGAACGGTTCCGGCCGCGGACTGAAGAGTTCGTTCCTACCTGACTTCTTGTTCCGAATAAATTCGATCGAAGAATTGTGACTGGGACTTTCCCAGGCGGCGTGTTTCTGCGTTCGCTGGAAGGCTCGCATGGGCTGTGGCAGCATGGAGGCACTAGAAACTTACTCATACTTGGGTTTCGGATGATCGAAGAGTGTCCTCAGGGGCTAAAGCCCAATTTTTTCGGAATCTGATGTCGGAGCTAAAGCTCCGACCCCCTGGAAACCCTCTGCAAGATGAACGAATGGCGTTTGCCAGGGAGGATTCCTTGCTTAAGCGACTATTCAGGCGAAATAAGAAACTGTTGTTCAACCTGTGGCCGCCGCTTCTGGGAGCGGGGATACGGATCAAGCGAATTCAGGCGGACTGGAAAGAAGTGGACGTGGAGATGAAGTTGCGGCGGTGGAACGCGAATTACGTTGGGACGCATTATGGCGGGTCGCTGTATTCGATGACGGACCCGTTTTACATGGTGATGTTCATCGAGATTCTGGGGCGGGATTACATTGTGTGGGACAAGTCGGCGTCGATTCGGTTTCGGAGGCCGGGGCGGGGGACGGTTTATGCGGAGTTTCGGATTACGGATGAGCAGATTGCGGAGATTCGGGAGGCGTTGCGGACCGAAGAGAAGATCGATCGCGAGTTTGGCGTGGAGGTGAAGAGTGCAGAGGGGGAGATCATTGCGGAGGTGAGGAAGTTGTTGCAGTTTCGGAACAAGAAGGAAGCTGCGAAATAGTAGCAGGAGGGGTTGGCGGTGGAGCAAAAAGCGCCCGCCTCGCAAAAGCATCTGGGGCGCAAACAACGTGCCTCGGTAGGCGGCCGGTACGAAGGCAAGCGGGTCCACCTGAAGGTGGACGCTACGAAGAATGCTACGGGAGGACTTTGGCGATGCGGGTGACGGCCCAGTCGATTTCGTCGCGCTGAATGACGAGGGGCGGGGCGATGCGGATGATGGTGTCGTGGGTTTCCTTGCAGAGGAGGCCTTCGTTTTTGAGGGCTTCGCAGTAGGGCCTGGCGTCGGTGCTTAGTTCGATGGCGAGCCAGAGGCCGCGGCCGCGCATTTCGCGGATTGCCGGGCTTTTCAGGGTGCGGAGTTTTTCGAGGAAATAGGCGCCGAGTTCCGCGGAACGATCGATCAGGTTTTCTTCGACGAGAATGCGGAGAGCTGTGCGCGCGAGGGCGCAGGCTAGTGGGTTGCCGCCGAAGGTGCTGCCGTGATCGCCGGGCTGGAAGACGCCGAGGATTTCCTTTGACGCCAGAACCGCGGAGACGGGATAAAAGCCGCCGGCGAGGGCTTTGCCGATGATGAGCACGTCGGGCTGAACGTCTTCGTGCATGCAGGCGAAGAGTTTGCCGGTGCGACCGAGGCCGGATTGGATTTCATCGGCCATGAAGAGGACGCGATGCTCGCGGCAGATTTCGGCGGCTTCGCGCAGGAATCCGTCGGGCGGAATGATGATTCCGGCTTCGCCCTGGATTGGTTCGAGCAGGAAGCCGCAAGTGTTTGGAGTGATCGCAGCGCGCAGGGCTTGAGCGTCGCCGAATGGAATGACGCGGAAGCCAGGCGTGAAGGGGCCGAAGCCGTCCTTGTACTGTTCATCGGTGGAGAAGCTGACGACGCTGATGGTGCGGCCGTGAAAATTGCCTTCGCAGACGATGATTTCGGCCTGGCCGGCGGGAATCCCTTTTTTCGTGTAACCCCACTTGCGGGCGGCTTTGATGGCGGTTTCGACGGCTTCGGCGCCGGAATTCATGGGCAGGGCCATGTCCATTCCGGTGAGCTCGTGCAGTTCCTTGTAGAGGAGCGGGAGTTGGGCGTTGCGAAACGCGCGCGAGGTTAGCGTGACCTTGCGGGCCTGCTCGATCAGGGTCTCGACGAGCTTGGGATGGCAGTGGCCCTGATTCACGGCGGAGTAGGCGGCGAGGCAATCGAGGTAGCGCTTCCCTTCCACGTCAAAGAGCCACGCGCCTTCGCCGCGCTCGATCACGACATCCAGAGGGCGGTAATTGTGCGCCCCGTAGGTTTCTTCGAGGGTGATGAACTCTTTGGTACCCGTCAGATTGAGATGCGCGGCCGGCATGCCGATACTCCTGTGGAATCGATTGCTCAGGTCTTCAACGCCGGCGGGGTGCGATTGGCGGCTGTTAACCCTGTGAAAAGCGTGGAAACATTATGGCATCGGGACGGGCATTCCGCTATGCGCTCGCGGAGGCGCGGTGGGTTGGCATAAGCTTGTACCCGGGTGGCGGAAAAGAACGTCCAAATTCACAATTGGGATCAAGGGAGGAACGTCATGAGCAAACGAACCTTCGCACTGCTGGCCTTGGTATTTTTTGGAACGATCGCCGCGGTTGCCCTGGCGAAACACCGCGCGGCGAGTATGCCCGGGGACGTGGGTAATCTCAACGTCACAATTCAGGAGTGGGCCGTGCCTACGAAGGGCGCGCATCCACACGATCCGGCGGTGGGAGCGGACGGGGCGCTGTGGTTCACCGAGCAGATGGTGAATAAGCTGGGGCGGCTGGATCCGAAGACAGGCGAGTTTAAGGAATATCCGCTGGCTACGGACAAGAATTCCGGGCCGCATGGATTGGTGGCGGACAAAGAGGGCAACATCTGGTTCACGGCAAATTTTGGCGGGTACATCGGGAAGCTCGATCCGCGTACGGGCAAGGTGACGGAATACAAAATGCCGAACGAGAAGGCGGATGATCCGCATACGGCGGTGTTCGATGCGCGCGGGATTTTGTGGTTTACCGTGCAGGGCGGAAACATGGTGGGGCGGCTTGATCCGAAGAGCGGGAAGATTGAGTTGAAGGAAGTGCCGACGGAGTCCGCGCTGCCGTATGGGATTCAGATTAACAGCAAGGGCGTGCCGATTTTCTGCGAACTGGGGACGAACAAGATGGCGTCGATCGATCCGCAGACGATGGCGATCAAGGAGTATGCGCTGCCGGCGGAAGTGCGGCCGCGGCGCGTGGCGATTGCGGCGGATGACACGGTGTATTTCACAGATTTCAAGAGCGGGCATTTGGGGACGTTGAACACGGCGACAGGGAGCGTGAAGTTGTTCAATTCGCCGGGCGGGGCGGAGGCGAATCCTTACGGGATTGCGATTACGCCGGATGGCATGGTGTGGTACAGCGAGTCTGGCGTGCATCCGAATACGATCGTGCGCTTCGATCCGAAGGCGCAGACGTTTGCGAGCGCGAAGATTCCGTCGGGCGGAGGAGTGGTGCGCAACATGGCGGCTACCTCCGATGGGCGCGTGTATATCGCGTGCAGCGGAGTGGACAAGGTTGGCGTGGTTTCACCGGCACGATAAATCGAAAACTAGGGTTTGAGGACATGGGGCCAATTTTTGAATTCCTGTTCCGGCCGCCGCAAGGGCGAGCCAGCTTGCTGCTGATTCGCCTGCCAGTGGGGCTTATTTTTCTGACGCAGGGAATTCTTAAATTCTTGGAGCCGAATATGGGCGTGTTGCGATTCACGCGCATCGGCTTCTCGCATCCGTCTTTCACGGCCCATTTTGTGGGAAGTTTCGAAATTATTTGCGGAGGTTTGGTGTTGCTGGGACTGTGGACGCGCCTCGCTTCCCTGCCCCTGTTGATCGTGATTACCACGGCGATTGTTACAACCAAACTTCCGGAGCTTTCGCGCCCGGGCCAGGGAATCTGGTACATGATCAGCGACGCGCGAACCGACTTCGCGATGCTGTGTGCGTTGCTCTTCCTGTTGCTGGAAGGTTCCGGGAGCTGGTCGATGGATGCGCAAAGCATCTCTAAGGATTGAGGCTGAGCATGAGGAAATTCCGGGATTCGCGCCGGCAGTTTCTTCGCACGACTAGCCTAACTGCAGGCGCGCTGCTTATTTCACGCCACAGTGCCGCCGAATCATTCGGAATTTCACCGCTGGAGAGAGAAGCAGGCCCCGCGGATTACACGCTCCATATCAAGGCGGCGCCGATTGAGATTGCGCCGAAACGGATTGTTTCGGCGGTTACCTACAACGGGCAGTTTCCTGGGCCGCTGCTGCGCTTCAAGGAAGGGCAGTTGGCGACGGTCGACGTGTTCAATCACACGGATACGCCGGAGCAGCTTCACTGGCATGGGCAGCAGGTGCCAGTGGAGGTGGACGGTGCTGCAGAGGAAGGGACGCCGTTTACTCCGGCGCAAGGGCAGAGGCGAATTACTTTTACCCCGAGGCCGGCGGGACTGCGTTTTTATCACACGCACAATCGCGCGGGGGCCAATCTTGCCGCCGGACAGTACAGCGGGCAGGTGGGGGCGGTTTATATTGAGCCGAAGGAAAATCCGGGGCGGCAGGACCAGGAAATTTTTCTGGTGTTGAAGGAGTTTGAGCCGACGTTCAGCCAGGGCGGGGACATGGCGCAGGATTTTCTTTCGCCGGTGGCGACCGTGAAATCGCTGAAGGATGCCGGCGAGTCTGCTATGAACGCTTCGCTGGCCAAGGGAATGCCGCACGGATATGAGGTGGGATACAACGCGTTCACGATTAACGGGAGGATGCTGGGCCACGGCGAACCGGTTCGCGTGAAGCGCGGACAGCGCGTGTTGTTTCATATTTTGAATGGGAGCGCTACGGAGATTCGGAGTTTGGCGCTGCCGGGGCATTCGTTTGAAGTTGTGGCGTTGGATGGGAATCCGGTGCCAAACCCGGTGAAGGTTCCGGTCTTGTGGCTGGGCACTGCGGAACGCATTTCGGCGGTGGTGGAGATGAATCATCCGGGAGTTTGGGTGCTGGGCGATTTGGATAACGACGACCGGCGGCACGGAATGGGGATCGTTGTGGAATACGCGGGAGGCGCGGGGAAACCGGTGTGGCTGGCGCCACCGGCGTTTCGTTGGGACTACACGCGTTTCGGGAAACCCGGTGCGAGTGCGCCTGCACCCGATGAAACGATTGAGATGCTTTTTGCGAAGGACAATGCGGCGGAGGAAGGATTCAATCGCTGGACGATCAATGGGACTGCTTTTCCCATGAGCAGTGGAGTTCAGCCGGCCGCGCTTCATTTACGCGAAGGCAAGCGTTACCGGATTCGGATGCGCAACGCGAGCGACGATATTCATCCGATTCATTTGCACCGGCACAGTTTTGAGCTCACGCGAGTGGGAGGAAAACCGAGCGCGGGGATTCTTAAGGATGTTGTGATGCTTGGCGGATACCAGGAAGCGGAAATTGATTTCGTGGCAGACAATCCGGGGCTTACGCTGTTTCACTGCCACCAACAATTGCACATGGACTTTGGGTTCATGACGCTGTTCGATTATTCCGGGTGAGACGCTTAACGCGGATATAAATAAAGATTTGGAAGTGAGGGGGCTCGGTTGAAGTTTTCGCGTGAATGTTGCCCGCGAGCGAAAAGCGGATCCCTCTCCTCGCAAAAAGCGCTGCGCTTCGGGATGACTGCGCGGTGGGAACTTGGCGCGTCGATATAGCCAGTTGAGAGCCGCGTTCGGGGTGAGGTAGTTCCGGTACTTCAAAATTTCTCTGGGCTTGCATTTACTTCCCTGCCCTTGGGAGCACTTTCTTCGCTACACCTTTGCATTCAACAACTTAAGAGATGCTGGTTTGGCGAAGGCCCTGCGGCTTGAAATGGCAGGGAGGAATTCATGATTGGAAGCAAACGAAATGTGTTGCTCGGGAGCGCGATTGTGCTGCTCTCCGCGGGAATCATCACAGCCGCAGTGACGCTGGCGGTTCACCCGAGAACGGTGCCGGTGACTGTTCCGGAAGAGACGGCGATCCATGTGACGCTGGATCAAGCAATCTCCAGTAACCAAAACCGGCCGGGGGACCACTTTGAGGCTACGATTTCGGAACCGGTGGTACTGAACGACAAGACGGTGATCCCGCAAGGAACGCAGGTGGAAGGCGTGGTTGTGGACGCGCGGCCGTCAGGCCATTTGATGGGGCGGGCGCATTTGCAACTGGCGCTGGAATCGATGCAGCTCGACGGGAAGATGTATGATTTGCGGACGTCGAGCGCATACCGCAGGGGCGGTGACCACAAGAAGCGCAACTGGGCGCTGATTGGGGGCGGAGCCGGCGGAGGCGCGTTGATTGGTGCGGCGGCGGCTGGAGGAAAGGGCGCGCTGATTGGCGGGCCGATTGGGGCCGGGGCTGGAACGGCAGTTGCTTACTTCACTGGAAAGAAGGATATCCACTTGAGGCCGGAGACGCGGTTGGAGTTCCGGCTGGAGCAGCCCGTGATTGTGGATACCAAGAGTTAGGGTGCGGGGTCGGGTATTTTGGGACCACTTCGGTTTTTCCTCATTTAGCTGATTAGTTTGTTGTAGTGGCCGACCTGAAGGTCGGCCACTACATTCCTGCCAGCTTGAATAGATTCCTACACATTGGACGGTAGTAGCGTCCACCTGAAGGTGGACGCTACGGCGTACATTTGGTGGCGGTTGGCGCATCGAACGGGTATTCTGCACAGCAGAAACGGGGACTATGTCATTACGCTCAACGTATACACCAACGTCGGTGAAGGGGCATTCCGGAGAACGCTCGTCGAGTCGCGCCAGCGCTAGCGAGGCAGCAGAGAAGAAACCCAAGAAAAAAGTGAACTGGAGTTCGCTGCCGGAGATTTGGGCGCTGATCCATCCGCGGCGGGGGATTTTGTACCTCGGGTTCGGATTGATGGCAATCAATCGCGTGGCGGGGCTAGTGCTGCCGGGTTCAACGAAATATCTGGTGGACGACGTGATCGGGAAGAAGCAACAGAAGCTGCTGCTGCCGCTGGTGCTGACCGTGATTGCCGCAACCCTGATTCAGGGACTGACTTCGTTTGCGTTGACGCAACTGCTTTCAAAATCGGCGCAGAGAATGATCACCGACTTGCGGAAGCAGGTGCAGGCTCATATCGGTCGGCTTTCGGTGAGTTTTTATGACGCGAACAAGACCGGGGCGCTGGTTTCGCGGATCATGAGCGACGTCGAAGGCGTGCGGAATCTGATCGGCACAGGATTGGTGGAATTTGTAGGCGGGTTGCTGACCGCGGTGCTGGCGCTGGGCGTGCTGCTTTATATCAATGCGGTGATGACGGTGGTGGCGTTTGGCGTGTTGATTGTTTTCGGACTATTCCTCAACAAGGCGTTTTCGACGATTCGGCCGATTTTTCGGGCGCGACCGAAGATTAATGCTGAGGTGACTGGAAGATTGACCGAATCGCTGGGCGGGGTGCGAGTGGTGAAGGGCTATCACGCGGAGGAGCATGAGGAGAGCGTGTTTGGCAGCGGGGCGCAGCGGCTGCTGGACAACGTGCTGAAGACCTTGACGGCGACATCGATCATGAGCCTTTCGGGCGCGATGCTGATGGGGCTGGTTAGCGCGGTGGTGATGTATTTGAGCGCGCGGAGAATCATTGGCGGGCAGATGACCATCGGCATGTTTTTTTCGTATTCGATGTTTCTGGCGATGCTGATTGCACCGGTGTTTCAGATCGTGGCGATTGGGACGCAGTTGACGGAAGCGATCACGGGGCTGGAGCGGACGCGGGAGATTCTGAATGAGGCGAAAGAGGATCAGGATCCGCGGCGCACGGTTTCGTTGGAGAGGATTACCGGGCGGGTGGAATTTGAGGAGGTGCATTTTTCTTACGAGGCGGCGAAGGAAGTTTTGCATGGAGTGAGTTTTGTGTCGGAGCCGGGGACGGTGACGGCGCTGGTGGGACCTTCGGGGTCCGGAAAATCGACGATAATCGGGCTGGTTTCGGCGTTTTATACGCCTACACAGGGACGGATTCTTGTGGATGGCCTTGATCTCTCGACGGTGAAGCTGAGTTCGTACCGGACGCAGTTGGGGGTGGTGCTGCAGGAGACGTTTCTTTTTGATGGGTCGATACGGGAGAACGTGGCGTATGCGCGGCCGGGAGCGACGGAAGCGGAAATTATGGAGGCATGCCGGATCGCGCGGGTGGATGAGTTTGCGGAGAATTACGAGAAGAAGTACGACACCGTGGTGGGCGAGCGAGGGGTGAAGCTTTCCGGCGGGCAGAAGCAGCGCGTATCGATTGCGCGGGCGATTCTGGCGGACCCGCGGATTTTGATACTGGATGAGGCTACGTCGAGTTTGGATTCGGAATCGGAGGCGCTGATTCAGGAAGGGCTGCGGTATTTGATGCGGGGGCGGACTACGTTTGTGATTGCGCACCGGTTGTCTACGATCCGGAGGGCGGAGCAGATTCTGGTGGTGCAGGCGGGTGAGATTTTGGAGCGCGGGACGCATGAGTCGCTCTATGCGGCGCACGGGCGGTATTACGAGCTTTATACGAAGCAGCATGCGGTGGAGACGAATTTGTTTTTGGCGCCGGGCGAGGGGGATAAGGTTGAGGACGACGGGAAGGACGGGGTGGGGGGAGTTGGTGGCGGCGGGGCGGCTTTGCCGGAGGCGTTGCAGGCGATGAGGAATCGGAATGTGTAGTAGATCGTGTGTGGTGGGGGCGGGAGAAGCCTTGCCAAGATATGGCGAGTGCACAGGCAGGAGTGCCTGTGCCACAAGCTAAAGGCACCCGCCTCAGAAGGCGGCCGCTACAATCAGAAATACGAAGGCCCGCCAGCGAAGGCGGGCCTTTTCAATTTGAAGATGGAAAATTGCTAGAGGGAGGGGCGGCGGAGCATGGGCTTTTTGCCTTGGGCGGCGGCTTGGGTTGGGAGGAGTGTGGCCATTTTGCGGATCATGGCCAGGACGAGGCGCTTGTCGCCTTCGGAGAGGGTGGTGCTGTACTTTTTGATTTCGGCTAGGAAGCGGATTTCGTCCTGGCTGAGTTCGCCGAGCATTTTCTGGGTCTCTTTGTCGCGCGGAGTTTCGGTCCCGGGGAAAAAGTCGGCCAGGGAGATTTCCATGGCTTCGGCAATTTTCGCGAGCGTTTCGAGCGAAGGGACGGTGTGGCCGTTTTCGACGCGCGAGAGGTAGCAGCGGAGAAGGCCGGTGCGGCGCTCGATGTCGCCCTGGGAAAGGCCGCGCTGGCTGCGGTAGGTTTTGATGACTTCGCCGATGTTGACTTGTGGTTTCTCTTTAGGCACGGTTTTCTCCAATCGAACTGATAGCGTAGTCGCTAACAGTAGAAGTGGCAAGGGGGAATCGGTGGGGGTTGGTAGCCAAAGGGTAACGGCGGGGGGAAGGGTGCAGGGAGAGGTCAGGGGGAAGCCATAAGCTGAAAGTCGTAAGTTGGGCTTGGCGACCTGAAGGTCGCCGCTACGGGAAGAGCGGCCGGCTCTCGCGGCGGCGAGCTAGCCCTACAGGAGTATGCTTGCCGGCTGGAAGCCGGCGCTACCCCTAGTGCGAGATCGCGACGGGGGTTGGGGCGATGTTGTAGCCGTCGATTGTTAGTGCGGGGTCGGTGGCGGCCAGGTCAGAGATGGCGAGGTGGGCGGAGACGGTTTTTTCTTCGCCGGGGAGAAGGGAGAAATAGTTGTCGTCCCAGAAGATGGGGACGAGGTCGTCGCCATTGGGGCCTTTGGTTAGGCGCGGATGAATCATGAAGGCCACGGAGTTGGAGGTGTTTTTTACATGCAGTTCAATCGTGCCCTTCTCGCCCGTCCCGTTTGAGGTCGCACGGACTTCGAGTTTCACTTGCGGGAGAGAGTTCAGGCCGGTGAGGTCGGCGAAGTCTTTTTGGGGGGTGTAGACGGTGTCTTTTTTGTGCTTCCAGTCCATGGTGTCGAGCTTGGTGGAGAGCCAGTAGAAGTTGTCGCTGACGAGATTGCCGGAGGTGTCGTGGAGCTGGAGTTTCAGGAAATAGGTGGTGGAGAGATTTGCCGGCGTTGAGAGATCGAAGGCTTTGGTGGCGGCGTCGGCTGGTAGGTCAATCGTGGCGTCGCGGGAACCGGCTTCCTTGGCGTCGATGTTGTAGAGCTTGGCGGTGACTTTGTAGCCCTTCAGGTCTTCGTATTTACCGTTGACGACGGAGACGGAATTGGTGTCCCAGTCGTATTGGACGTGGACGATTTCCTGGGCTTTTTTGGTGCCGAAATAGCCGCCGGCGGGGACGAGATAGTAGTCGTAGAGGTGCCAGATGAGCGAGGGCCAGGCGTTGTTGAGCATCCACTGGATGACGCCGGTGGAGACGTATTTGTTGCGGGCGTAGGCTTCGAACATGGAGCGCTGGTTGTCGTAAGTCATGGCCTGGGATTTGCGCTCGAAATCGTCGAGAGAGTCTGGGGCGCCGTAGCGGCGGGCGAGGGCGTCGCGGAAGACGTCGATGGTGGTGAAGCGTTCGCCGCCGGAATGGAAATTCCAGTAATCGTCGATGGGCCAGAGATGTTCCTTGGGGATGAACTTGGCGAGGCTTTCCTTGGTGGGGATGGCGGGGCCGGGGCTGGTTTCCGTGTTGTAGGCCCATGCGCCGCCGGCTTTTTTATCCGCGAGCCAGTAGACAGGCGGAACGTATTCGTAGGGGCCGGTCATTTTGACGCCGGACTTGCCGGTGACTTTGGTGGGAGTTTCGGAGGCGGAAGAGACTGTAGGATTCGGCCACTCGAGATTCTTAAGAATATCGAGATACATGTTTTCGATTTCGGCGGGAGGCGGACCGTCGCTGCCGTAGAGCCAGACGAAAACGCTGGGATGATTGCGGAGCCGGGAGGCCTGGTCGACCATGGAGGCGGCTGCGATTTTCTTGGTTTCGGGGGTCCATTTGTTCCAGTGTTCCCAGGCGTCGCAGCAGATCCAGCCGGTCATGACCAGGATGCCGAGCTTGTCGGTTTTGTCGAAGAACTCGTCGCGGTCGGGCTTGTTGCCTTCCAGGCGGATCGTGTTGAGACCCATGTCCTTGACGTAGGCGAGGTCGGCGTCGAGTTTGTCGGAGTCCCAGCGCAGGAGCATGTCGGAAGTCCAGGCGGCGCCGCGGATGAGGACGCGCTTGCCGTTTACTTTGAAGAGGCGGCCGCCGGTTTCGGTGAGTTCGGAAGTGACTTCGCGGATGCCGAAACGCACGAAAGTCGAATCGGAGATTTGGTCGCCAACATTCACGTGGAACTTAGCAGTGTAAAGGTAGGGATCACCGATCTGATAAGGCCACCAAAGATGCGGATTCGCGAGCTTGAGTTGAGCAAATTGTTCGGGGGAAAAGCGGACAATCTTGGTTTCATTAGCGGCGAGCTCAACGGGCTGGCTGAGGTGAATTTGGGGGAAATCGGCGTGCAACGTGGCCTTAAGCGCGTGACCGGTCGCGTTACGGATTTCCGCGGAGAGCGTGAGGGCGGCGGTTTGGTAAGTGGAATCGAGCTTCGCTTTGGCAAACGGGTGACGCAGAGTGACGTCGCCGCTGGAGGTGAGGAAGACTTCGCGCCAGATGCCGGTGTCTTTGTCGGGAGGGGTGGGATTCCAGTCAACCCAGGTGAGGCCGAGGTCATTTTTTTCGGGGGCAAAGATTTCCACGGCAAGTGTGTTCTTTCCTCTCGTGTTCAGTAGATCGTTAACGCGATACTCATAGGCACGATAGGCGCCGGCGACTTCGTTGCGGTCGGCGAGTTGCTTTCCATTGAACCAGATGTTTGCGCGGTAGTTTATGCCGAGGAAATGCAGCCAAGCCGGGTGGTTCGTATCATCCCCCGCGGGAGTTGCGAATTCGGTGCGGAACCAGAAGGAGCAGCGGAAGGGACTACCGGCAGGCATTTCGAGATTGGCGGCTTGGATTTTGTTGTTGGTGAAGGCTCCGGGGAAAGAATTGAGATTCTTGCCGTAATTTGGATCGGGGAGAGTTTTGTCGGCGACGAGAGCCCCGACGACCGTGCCGGGGACAATGGCAGGGTGCCACTTAGAATCGTCGAAGCCTGGGGTAGAGATTGCCTGCGCATTGGCTGAGAGCTTACACGAAGATTCTAGGCGCCAATTGCTGTGGAGAAAAGTTGGAACTGGGGGCATATAATCTTCAGCAAACAGACGGACAGCTAATGTCGTGCAGAAAAGCAGGCAGACCAGAACGATCATAGCGGAGCGAATCTGGGGCATGAAGGGCCTCATTGGAATTTGGTTAGGCCGGGAAGAGTGCGGCCCGAGCCGTCCCTAGCTTACATTAAACCGATTGAATACAAGAGGAATTCTTGGTGCGGGCTGTGGAGAATCGCAAGGCGCCGGGCAGATGCCCGATTCCGCTTGTAAGTGCGGGAAGAGAAACAGTAAGCTGCGTGGGTTCGGTTGTCAGGTTCAGGTCGGAATTCAGCAGCCTCCCGTTCTTCTTTTTGCCTCATTGTTCTTTCGACCTTTAAGTAATTCAGTTGCACCACTTTTTCTTTCAACTGGGGGATACGAAATGATACGGCGCGCGGCAGTGGCTCTTTGTTTGCTGGTGTTGGCAGGAGCGGGTTCGCTTCAAGGACAAACGAAAAGAAAAGTGATTGTGGACCAGGATGCGCGCGGGCCGGCGACTACTGACCAGCAGTCGATGCTGGCGTTGATTCAGGCGCCGCAGGCGGAGGTGCTGGGGTTGACGATCGTGAGCGGCGACCAGTGGCGGGATGAAGAGGTGGCGCACACGCTGCGGATGCTGGAGCTGACGAACCATCCGGAGATCAAGGTTTACCCTGGGGCGATATTTCCGCTGATCAACAGCAAGGAGGAGATTGCACGGTGGTCGAGGTTGTACGGAAAGGTGCGCTACCAGGGAGCTTGGACGAAGAACGGGACGGGAAAGTTTGTGCGGGACGTGCATGGGCCGTACGAGGTGCCGGATTTGCCGGAGGGAAATCCTTCGCGGAAGGCGGAGGAGGAAGATGCGGTGCACTTCATCATCCGGATGGTGCACAAGTATCCGCACGAGGTGACGATATACGCCGGCGGGCCGATGACGAACATCGCGCTGGCGCTGATGTTGGATCCCAAGGTGGCGGAGCTGGCGCAGGAACTGGTAGTGATGGGCGGAAGCATCGCGCCGGAGGTGCCGCTGGCGTGGAAGACGGAGAACCGGCGGGAGTTCAATTTCTGGTGGGACCCGGAGGCGGTGCACATCGTGCTGCGGGCGCCGTGGAAGAAGATCACGGTGACGACGGTGGATATTTCGGTGAAGACGCGGTTGACGAACGAGACGATTCAGAAAATCGGGGCAATGGGCACGCCATCGGCGACCTATATCGGGAAGTATGCGGATGAGGAGTATTTGTGGGATGAGTTGGCGGCGGTGGCGTGGTTGGATCCGAGCGTGATTACGAAAGAAGTGAGCTTGTACATGGATATGGATATTTCGCATACGGCGGGGTACGGGAACACGCTGGTTTGGACGGAGGAGGAACGGCCGGGGATGGGAGAGTCGTTGGTGCATGTGCAGACGGATTTGGACAATGAGAAGTTTATGAAGATATTGATTGGGTTGTTGGCGGGGACGGCGGGGAGGTAGGTGGGAAGTGCGAAGAGTAACCCAAGAGCACAGCCAGGAATGGCTGTGCCACAACGGTTAGGAGAACCCCAAGAGGGCCGAGTGAGCTCGGCCCCTACAGCAGCCTTAGCGAGCGCAGGCGTTTGGGTGGCGGGGTTGAGTGGGTAAAAGCGGGCCGACCGGGTCGGCCCGCGGTTCGAAGGGATGGTGTATGATTTGATGTCCCCGAAAATGGTGAATGAGCACGTAAATGACTAATGAAGAACGCAAGGCCGCATTGGAAGCGATTATTTATGCCGCGGATGAACCGGCGACGATCGAGCAACTGACGGCAGCACTGGGCGAGGAAAAACTGGCGGTGCAAGCGGCGCTGGATGAGTTGGTGGCCGGGTACGCGGTGGAAGAGCGCGGGGTTGAGATTCGCGCGGTGGCGGGCGGCTACAAGATGTACACGAAGCCGCAGCACCATGATGTGGTGCGGCGGTTCATCAAGTCGCTGCGGCCTCCCTTGCGGCTTTCTATGCCGGCGCTGGAGACGCTGGCGGTGATTGCGTACAAGCAGCCGGTGACGGCGCCGGAGATTTCGGATATTCGGAGCGTGAATACCTCGGGCGTGATTTCGACGTTGCTGGACAAGAAATTGATTACGACGGCTGGGCGCAAAGAGGTGATGGGGCGGCCGATACTTTACAAGACGTCGAAAGAGTTTTTGATGCGGTTTGGATTGAGCGATTTGGAGGAACTGCCCAGCTTGAAAGAGTTTGAGGCGTTGGCGCGCGAGGCGCTGGGGACGGATGAGGGGATTGCGCCGGGGGATGTGACGGAGGAGCAGGTTTCGGAATTGCATCCGGAAGTGGATGCGGCGCATGAAGGCGCACAGCCAGGAATGGCTGTGCCACAAGAGATGAGTGGCCACGCACATGCTTCGACGGCGGAGGCGATTGAGCACGTTCGGGAAGAGCTGAATGAGGCGGAAGAGTTTCGGGAGCATGAGGCGCTGGCTACGGCGGAGGGGATGCCGTCGGGACAGCTGGATGAAGATCCGCCGGCGCCAAATACAAAGAGGACCGCGGCCGGGGAATAAATTACGCAATTCGCATTCACATGCGGAATCTGAAGATACCGCTGTCATTTGCTCAGAAAAGGCGCCCGCCTCGGAAGGCGGCAGCTACAAGGGCGCAGGAGCCTGCGGGCTTGGCCACCTGAAGGTGGCCGCTACAAATGCGGAAGAGGGAGAAGAGCCCACCCTCGGTTGTCTAGTACAGCGGGAACAGAACAGCAGGCCCGAAGCGGAAGGCGGCGTAAAGCCGCCCCTACACAAAACTATGATGGAACGATTGCAGAAGATTATTGCGCGGGCGGGGATTGCTTCGCGGAGGCATGCGGAGCAGTTGATATTGTCTGGGCAGGTGGTGGTGAACGGGAAGGTGGTTACGGAGCTGGGGAGCAAGGCGGACCCGGAGAAGGACAAGATTGAGGCGGCGGGGCGGACGATCAAGGGAACGGACCGGCGCGTGGTGTATATGCTGCTGCACAAACCGGCGGAGGTGGTTTCCTCGCTGGCCGATCCAGAGGGGCGGAAGAATTTGCGGAATTTGTTGCGGGGATTTCCCGAGCGGGTGTACCCGGTAGGCAATTTGGAGTACGCGGCTACGGGACTTGTGTTTTTGACGAATGACGGGGATTTGGCGGCGAAGATGTTGAAGCAGTGGGACGCGCTGGAGCAGGTGTATCACGTCAAGATCAAGGGGATGCTGACGTTGACGGATCTGGAGCGGCTGGGAAAAGAGATCGGGATCAAGATGCAGACGTTGCGGCAGCCGGATGCCAGCCGCGGGCATGTGGCGAATTACTGGTATGAGGTGAGGGCGAAGGGCGCGAAATTGGAGAAGTTGCGGAACTTGATGTTTCGGGAGCACCATCCGGTGGAGAAGGTGATGCGGGTGGGATTGGGGACGTTGACGGTGGAGGGGATTCCGCGGGGACGGTATCGGTTGTTGGATGAGCGGGAGGCGGAGGCGTTGAAGACTGGCGGGCCGGTGAAGAAGAAAAAAATGGAAAAGAGAAAATAGAAAATGGTGGGGAGTGCGACGCGGCCGCGTTTGCGATGAGACATTAAGAACGGGCGAACAGAAGAGTTTTAACACAGAGGGCACTGAGGAAGACCACAGAGGGCACAGAGAACAGAAAGAGTCAGAGATGGATTTTGGGCTTAGCGATCATCAGAGGTTGATACGGGAGACGGTGCGGCAGTTTATGGAGGTGGAGGTGCGTCCGCATGTGAAGGAGTGGGAGCGGACGGAGGAGTTCCCTGCTGAGGCGATCGAGAAGCTGGCGTTGCTGGGATGCTGCGGGATGCTGATGCCGGAGGAGTGGGGCGGGCCGGGGCTGGACACGATTTCGTACGTGGTGATGATCGAGGAAGTGGCGCGGGTGTACGCAGCGATGGCGACGGCGCTTTCGGTGACGAATTCGGCGGTGCAACCTCCCTTGCTGGCGTTTGGGAATGCGGAGCAGAAGAATCGTTATTTGAAGCGGCTGGCGACGGGGGAGATCCTGGGCGCGTTTTGCTTGACGGAGCCGGCGGCGGGATCGGATGCGGCGGGGATACAGGCCACGGCGGTTCGGGATGGGGAGAATTACCGGATTAATGGGACGAAGACCTGGGTGACGAACGGGTCGGCGGCGGGAGTTTTCCTGGTATTCGCGAAGACGGATCCGGCGGCCGGGGGAAAAGGGATCACGGCGTTTCTGGTGGAGCCGGAGTATGAGGGATTCAAGGTTGGGCGGCACGAAGACAAGATGGGGCAGAGGTCGTCGCCTTCGGTGGAGTTGCTGTTCAATGATTGCGTGGTGCCTGCTGCGGGACGATTGGGAGAAGAGGGGCAAGGGCTGAAGATTGCGTTGAGCGCGCTGGATAGCGGACGGATTGGGATTGCGGCGCTGGCTGTGGGATTGGCGCAGGGGGCGCTGGAGGAGTCGGTGAAGTTTGCGCGGGCGCGCGTGGCGTTTGGAAAAGCGATTGGGGAGTTTCAGGCGATCCAGTGGATGCTTGCGGACATGCATACGGAGATCGAGGCCGCGCGCGGGCTGGTTTATCAAGCGGCATCGTTGAAGGATTCTGGGGGGCGAATGGGGTCGGCGGCTTCGCGGGCGAAATTGTATGCGAGCGAGATGGCGAACCGCGTGGTGTATAAGGCGGTGCAGATTCATGGGAGCCAGGGATATTCGCGGGAGTCGGATGTGGAGCGGATGTATCGCGATGCGCGGGTGTTGACGATTTATGAGGGGACGAGCGAAGTGCAGCGGACGATTATTGCGAGAGAAATTTTGGGAAAGTGACTGGCGGTTGGTGATCGGCAATCTTCGGAATTAACACAGAGGGCACTGAGAGCAGCACACAGAGAGCACAGAGGAAGAGCGGATGGCCGGTCGAAGTGGATCGGCCATTAGTTTTTTGGGGCGAGGTGTTTGAGTTGGGCTACTTCGCGGATGGTTAGGGAGCGGAATTTGCCGGGGGGGACGTCGAGGACGAGGGGGCCGAGCTGGACGCGTTTGATTTTTTCGACGAGGAAGCCAACCGATTGGAACATGCGGCGGATCTGGCGATTGCGGCCTTCGATCAGGGTGACTTCGTACCAGGGGTTGGGGGCGTCTTCGTGGAGTTGGATTTTGGCGGGAGAGGTTTTTACGCGGCGGTCGTCGTCGAGAGTGATGTGGACGCCGGTGCGGAGGCGGGCGAGGGATTTTTCGTCGGGGCGGCCGCTGATTTTGACGAGGTATTTTTTGGGGACGTGAGAGCCGGCTTTGGTGAGTTTTTGGGCGAGCGCGCCGTCGTTGGTGAGGAGGAGGAGGCCTTCGCTGGCGTAGTCGAGGCGGCCGACGGGATAGACGCGTTCGGTGAGCGGGCCGAGGAGTTGCATGACGGTGGGGCGGCCTTCGGGATCGCTGACGGTGGTGACGTAGCCTTTGGGCTTGTGAAGCATGAGGTAGAGGAGGCGCTGGGCGGGCTTGATGGGTTTGCCGTCGACGAGGATGGTGTCGGTGTCGGGGTCGGCTTTGGTGCCGAGTTCGGTGACGATCTGGCCGTTGAGGGTGACGCGGCCGGCGGTGATGATTTCTTCGGCTTTGCGGCGAGAGGCGATGCCGGCGGAGGCGAGGATTTTTTGGAGGCGTTGGAGCATGGGAGAAGAAAGTTATTAGTTATCGGTAATCAGTAAGAAGCAGACGCGCTTCACATTATATGTTGAGAAGGGGTTTACGGTGAGGTCCTTCAGCCATCCTCGTCGGATGGCTTCAGGATGACAAGTTGCTCGTCATTCAGAGCGGGGTTGAAGTTGAATTTAAACCCGCACCCTGAAAGCCGCACCGTGCTGCACCCCACCAGTTCACATCACAGACGGCCGTTGGAGGAAGAGCATTGGTTGACTACTGACAACGTCGGGATCACATTTCTTGTCCCAAGGAAAATGCCCTTTCTTGTCTGGCCAAAAACACTGCAATACTGGAAACTCCGCATATTCGTAAAACCACCTTGCCCAGCAGACGTATTCTCCGTAGTTCGCAAACAAAACAGGGCGAAACTCGCATTTCATTCCCTTGCCGAAGATGCCCGAGTAGTTTTTCTCCTTCTCGAATTTCTTCCCAGCCTTTACCTGGCCTCCGATCCCGTTGATTATGAGCCGAGAGGTTTCCGGGTCTAATCCGCAAAGAATGATTTCCGGATGTTGGAACCGCATAAAAAGCCCGGTTGAGTACGAGAAGCAATGACCCGATTCGCCCACAAAAGGCGCCACACTCATGACGTGCCATCCATATTTGTCTATTATTTCTAGAAATCGAGCATCCCCTTTAGAAAGGCCTTCCCTTTTGTTTGGATCTAACAAAGCTAGGCCCCCTGTGAATGAGAAATTTGATTAGAGTTTGAAGAGTTCGCGGAGGCGTTTGGTTTGTTGGCGGGAGACGGGGATTTCGGAGGATTTTTTGTCGTTCATTTTCAGCATGAAGCTGGACTTGAACCAGGGGACGACTTCGCGGATGTGGTGGATGTTTACGAGGAAAGAGCGGTGGGGGCGCCAGAAGGAGTCGGGATCGAGGGTAGCGTGGAGTTCCTCGAGGGTGCGGTAGTTGGAGGAGCCTTCGAGGTCTTTGGCGGTGACGGAGATGAGGCCGCCTTCGATGGAGGCGAAAATGAGGTCTTCAGCGTCGACGAGGAGCATGCGCTGCTGAGAGCGGACTAGGATTTTGCTGGGTTGTGTGGAGTTGGATTTGGGGGCGGAGAGCTGGGAGACGAGCTGCTCGAGGCGTTCGGTGGTGCTGGTGTGAGCTTCGATCTCTTTTTTCGCTTTGTTGATGGCTTTGGAGAGGCGGGCCTTGTCGAAGGGTTTCAGGACGTAGTCGACGGCGTTTACGTCGAAGGCCTGGACGGCGTAGTGGTCGAAGGCTGTGGCGAAGACTACGTGGGGGACTTTGAGTTTGCGTTCGACTAGTTTTTGGAGGACGCCGAAGCCATCGAGGCCGGGCATCTGGACGTCGAGGAAGACGAGGTCGGGGTTGTGTTCTTTGATGAGGTTGACGGCTTCGACGCCGTTTTTGCCCTGGCCGATGACGGAGATTTCGGGGAAGGCTTTTAAGAGGAAGGCGAGTTCTTCGCGAGCAGGTTTTTCGTCGTCGACGATGATGGTGTTGATGGGCATGTCGGAGAGGACAGTATAGCGCGGGGGTGAGCGGATTGGATAACAGCGATCAGATAGCCGCGAGCAGGAGGCGGTTGGTGGATGTAGTTGTGGAGGATGGTGGCGGATCGAATATCTGCCGCGCCTACGGCGCTTGGGATTCGTTCTGAATGCATACCCAGCGTTTACACGCTGGGCTAACGTATGTCGCGTCTAACGGCGCTGGATTTCGGTGCAGGATCGGCTTGGATCTTACTCAGAGCGCTCGGAATTGATGGAGAGAGTTCGGGTATGATTCGGTTGGGTGAAGGTCGTTTAGATATGTGGTGCGGATTACATCGTAAAAGCGGCAGCAGAGCTGCCGCACTCCAAAGGGGGATACGTGGCTAAGGCGGGCAAGGGGACGGCGGAGATTTTGGGGAGCGAGATGATTTATCAGGGGAGGGTGTTTGGATTGCGGCGGGACGAAGTGGTTGAGCCGAGCGGGGTGCGAGCGACGCGCGAGGTGATTACCCATCCGGGGTCGGTAGTGGTGCTGCCAGTACTGCCAGATGGAAGGATCGTGATGATTCGTCAGTATCGGCATGCGACGCGGCAATATTTGTGGGAGCTGGTGGCGGGGCGAAAGGAACCGGAGGAGACGCCTAAGCAGGGAGCGGCGCGGGAGCTGCTGGAAGAGACGGGATACCGGGCGAAGCGGTACAAGGCTTTTCTGGATGTGTTCCCTACCCCGGGATTTCTGGAGGAGAGGATGTATTTGTTGCTGGCGGAGGGGTTGACGGCGGGAGAGGCGCAGCCGGAAGAGGATGAAAAGATCGAGGTGCGGCCGTTCAAGCTGAAAGATTTGAAACAAATGATAAAAAGCGGGCAATTGCGGGATGCGAAGTCAGTTGCGGGGATTTTATACTACCTTACTTTTTTAAGGTAGGCTTACCTGCCCCTACGAATTGAACCGATTGAAAAGCGTATAAATATGCACAAGGGTGTAAGAAAGTTGTGAGAGGGCGCTTGACTCAGCATTCCATTTTGATACACTCCGCGCAATTCGTGCTCATGGCGGCGTCTAGGTATTCCGCCCCCAGAGTCACCGTCCAAAGGAGACACGAAGTGCAAGGAACAGTAAAGTGGTTCAATAATTCGAAAGGATACGGATTCATAGGCCGGGAAGATGGGCCCGATGTATTCGTACACTATTCGGCAATCACCGGGGATGGCTACCGGACGTTGCAGGAGGGTGATCCGGTCGAATTTGAGATAGTGCAGGGACCCAAAGGACCGCAGGCCGCCGAGGTAAAAAAAAGCGCCTGATAGAGAATTTGGATCTAATCGAGACGGCGGAGGCGAGAGCTTCCGCCGTTTTTATTTAGGTGGCAAGAAGATTGGCGGTGTGCCTGATTTGGAGGGATAACAGCGATCAGATAACAGGTAGCAGGAGGCGAAGGGAAAAGATTTAACACAGAGGACGCTGAGATCGGAGTGCAGAGTACACAGAGAAAACCACCCCAGGAAGGCGACCTAAAGCCGCCCCTACATGGAAGAGGGGGAGAGGAATATAATTGCGGGCTATGGACAACAAACAGATTGCACGGATATTGCGGGAGACCGCTTCGCTATTGCAGATTGACGGGGCGATCATCGGGCGCTACCGGAGCTATGAGAAGGCGGCGGAGTTGATTGATAGTTTGCCGGAGTCAGTGGAGCAACTGGTGGCGACCCCGGAGAAGTTGACGGAGTTGCCGGGAATCGGCGACCGGATGGTGGAGCATCTGGAAGAGATCGTGAAGACGGGCGATTACTCGCTGCGGAAAAAATTGCTGAAGAAATATCCCGAGACGATTCTGCAGTTGCTGGATTTGCAGTCGCTGGGACCGAAGAAGGTGGCGTTTTTGTGGAAGGAATTCAAAGCGGGCAGCGTGGCGGACGTGGAGAAACTGGCGAAAGAAGGCAAGCTGCGGGATCTGGCGGGATTCGGGGAAAAGAGCGAGCAGAATATTCTCAAAGCGGTGGAAGTGTTCAAGAAGTCGTCGGGGAGATTTTTGATCAGCCGGGGAGAAGAGGCGGCGATCGCGATTATGGCGCATATCCAGAAGGCGGGAAAAGGCGTGGAGAGCGTGACGCCGGCGGGGTCGCTGCGGCGGGGCAAGGAGACTGTGGGGGACCTGGATTTGCTGGTGACGCTGGCGGCGGGGCACACGAAGCAGAAGGAAGTGGACGCGCTTGCGGCGCACATTTTGAAGTTTCCGGGGATCGACCAGACGCTGGCGCACGGCGAGAACAAGGTGAGTTTTACGCTGGAGGACGGGTTGCAGGTGGATGTGCGGTTATTGGAGAAGGAGAATTTTGGGGCGGCGTTGCTGTATTTCACGGGGTCGAAAGAGCACAACGTGGCGTTGCGCGGACGCGCGAACGAGATGGGGATGACGTTGAACGAGTATGAGTTGGCGGTGTTGGAGGAGGGTGGAGAAAAGGCGCCCGCCTCGGAAGGCGGCCGCTACAAAAGCAAGGCTGGGAAGCATATCGCGGGGCGGACGGAGGAGGAGATTTACGCAAAGTTGAAGTTGGAATTTGTGCCGCCGGAGTTGCGGGAGAACACGGGAGAGATTGTGGTGGCGGAAAAGTACGAATTGCCGAAGCTGGTTGCGCTGCGGGACATTAAGGGCGACCTGCAGATGCATACGACGGCGAGCGACGGGAAGAATTCGATCGAGGAGATGGCCGCGGCGGCGCGGGAACTTGGGCATGAGTACATCGCGATCACGGACCACTCGAAAGCGGTGACGGTGGCGAACGGGTTAGACGAGAAGCGGATGGCAGCGCACATCAAGAAGCTGCGGGCGGCGGATGAGAAGGGGCCGGGGATTCGAGTGTTGGCGGGATCGGAAGTGGACATTCTGAAGGACGGGGCGCTGGATTATTCGGACGAGATTCTGGAGCAACTGGACGTGGTGGTGTGCTCGATCCATTCGTATTTCAACCTGGACCGGAAGGCGATGACGGAGCGCATGCTGGCGGCGATTGAGAATCCGTATTGCCAGATTATCGGGCATCCGACCGGGCGGCTTTTGACGAAACGGGATGGGATCAATTACGACATGGAGAAGGTGCTGGATGCCTGCGCGAAGCATGGGGTGGCGATGGAGTGCAACTCGTACCCGGACCGGCTGGATTTGAAGGACGTGTATTTGCGGATGTGCAAGGAGCGCGGGGTGAAGGTGGTGATATCGACGGACTCGCACGTGGCGGCGAATTTGAGCTTTATCCGGTATGGAGTGGTGATGGCGCGGCGAGGGTGGTTGGAGAAGAAGGATGTGATCAATACGCTGCCGGTGAAGGAGTTTTTGGGAGCGTTGCGGGCTAAACCTGGGGCGAAGAAAAAGACGGCTAAGAAGTAGGAGAAGAGGCCGGATTTTAACGCAGAGGGCGCAGAGGTCGGAGCGCAGAGGTCACGGAGAAGAGGGGCCGCGTCCACCTGAAGGTGGACGCTACCAGGGTGTTTCCGAGGGAACATTTGGGGTGGGGAATGCGTTTCTGGATGTAGGACGGGCGCGGAGGCCCTAATATGACGGGATTGGAGCAACGGATGACGATGCTATCGGCTGGGAGATGCAGGGGGTTAGCTGGCGCGATGCTGGCCGGGGCGTTGATTGGCGGGGGGATGCTGGTGGCGCCGGTTGGGGTGCAGGCGGATGAGGTTGCGAAGACGTTTACGGTGGCGGGGCACGCTCATGTGCGGGTGCAGACGGATGATGGGGCAGTGCGGGTGTCCACGGGAGATATCAAGCAGGTGGAGATCCGGGTGGAGTATACGGGGTACAAGCTGGACCGGGATCTGCAGGTGACCACTTCGCAGAACGGCGATTCCGTGGAAGTGATTGCGAAGACGCACGGCGGGAGTTGGTTCAATTTTGGGGTGCGGCATACGAGCCTACGGGTGGAAGTGCATATGCCGAAGGATGCGGATCTGGAAGTGACCACGGGGGATGGGTCGGTGGAAGCGGATTCGATTAACGGAAATCTGGATGTAAGGACGGGCGACGGGCACATTATGGTGCAGGGCGCGCACGGGAATATCCGGTTGCACACGGGCGACGGGCACATTGAGGGGCGCGCGCTGGATGGGCGGGCGGACATTACGACAGGCGACGGGCACGTGAATGTGGAAGGTCGGTTTGACGGGTTGACGATAAGGACGGGAGACGGAAGCGTGACGGCGCGAGCGAACCAGGGATCGACGGTGGCGGCGCCGTGGAATATTCATACCGGTGATGGAAGCGTGGATCTGGATTTGCCGGGAGAGATGCAGGCGAACCTGGATGCGAGCACGCATGATGGGCGGATCAGCCTGGGAATTCCTGTGACGGTGGAGGGGACGTTCAGCTCGACGAAAATTATGGGAAAGATGAATGGTGGCGGGCAGGCGATTGTGGTGAGGACGGGGGATGGGTCGATACATTTGAATAAGAGTTGAGTTGAGGAAGTAATCGGTAATCGGTAATCGGTAATCGGCAATCGGTAAGAGGCGAGCAGTTAGCAGCGAACAGATAACAGCGATCAGGAAGCGAGCTTTTTTGGCCGCACGCAGGGCTGGTGAGTAATGGGAAGAAGGTTCTAGGACTGGAGTGAAGAGGTTGTGAGGTGGATGGTAGAAATGTCGTGCAGTGGATACAGAAATTGGGGGAAGAGATGGTTAAGTTGAAGCAAAGTAAGGGGTGGATAATGGCGATTGGCTTGCACTGAATCTGAGCGTTCGGGGGTAAGCCAATGATGGTGATGATTCTGGGCCTGGCAGTGTTTGGGTTGCTGGTGATTTCGGTGGTGAGTTCGCATTTGTCGGAGCGGCATCGGTCCTGAGAGCCGCTAATTCCTTGAAGAAAAATTAACGCGGAGTTCCCTGTCCTGTTTTGGGGCGATGGGAATTGGTGTGGGCGGAGGTGTTGTTGCAGATGAATCTGCCGCGCCTACGGCGCTCGTTTGTATTGTGATCTTTTCCCCGGGCTAACGCCCGGGGCTAATTTATGTCGCGCCTCTGGCGCTTTTGATTGGCAGAAGCATTTGAACTCGCCCTTTTACATTTGTGGGAACTGGCGGACTGCCGGTCCACCTGAAGGTGGACGCTACGACGGAGCGCGTGCCCGTCGCGAAGTGCCTTCAGGAGGAGATATGGGAAGCGGGCGGCGTCAGGCCGCCCCATGGGGCTTTACTTTGCGGCTGAGTGGGCATCTACGGCGTCGAGGGTGCGGAGGGAATAGAGCCTCGGCGCCGTGGCCGATTCATTGTTATTGGTGTGTGCGAATGTCCGATTTAACACGGAGGACGCAGAGAAGAGCACAGGCAGGAGTGCCTGTGCCACATTATTGGGCGAGGTCGAGGGACATTAGGATTTCGTCGGAGTAGAGGCCGTTGTGTTTTAGGGCGCGGGGTTCGAGGCCGTATTGGCGGAAGCCTAGGGATTCGTAGAGGCGGAGGGCGGGTTGGTTGGTGCTGACTACGGCTAGTTGGAGTAGTTCTACTTTTTGGCGGGCGAGTTCGATTATGGCTTGGACTAGTTGGCGGCCGGCGCCGGAGCGGCGGTGGGTGGGTCGGACATACATGGCGCGGAGGAGACCCTTGTGGGAGTCTTTGAGGCCGGAGAGTTGGGTGAAGCTGGCGGTGCCGATCAGGTGGGAATTTTGGAACGCGCCGAAGACGTTGGAGTTGGTTAGCCAGCCGGTGTACCTGGTTAGGGGCTGGTCTTTTTCGAATTCGTAGGTGCTGCCGAAAGCTTCGGGGTTGAGGCGGAGGCCTTCGAGGCGGAGTTCGCAGAAGGATTCGGCGTCGGAGGGGGTTAGTTGGCGGATTTGGATTTCGGAGGGAGACATGTTTATTGATAACCCGGAGATGGCGATTCGGACAAGATTTTTTGGTGCGAGGGAATTTCGGGGAGGGGGTGGCGGTGTGATATTGTTTTGGGTTCGGTGAGGGGCGTTGTGGAAGAAAGAGAAGAGAAATCTAACGCAGAGACGCTGAGTTCGCAGAGGACGCGCAGAGAAGAAAGAAGAAGCGAAGCGGGTAGGCGTTCGAACGTAAGAGCCCACCCTTCGCAAAAAGCGCGAAGGATGGGGCACCCAAGTTTTTTGTTGGGTGACGTTAGATAGGAAACCCAAGAGCACAGCCAGGAATGGCTGTGCCACAAGAGAAAACCAAGAGCGCTGGCCGGCTGGAAGTCGGCGCTACGGGAAACGGCGCCCGCCTCAGAAGGCGGCGGCTACAAAGGCTTAGGGGACCGGGGGACAACTATGAAGAATGCGTATAACGGGGTGGCGGTGCCGGGGGATGGGAAGCCGATCGGGTATGAGGGCGGCGTGCTGCAGGTGCCGGACAATCCGATTATTCCGTTCATTGAGGGCGACGGGACGGGGAGAGATATCTGGAAGGCGTCCCGGCGGGTGTTTGATGCGGCGGTGGAGAAGGCGTACGGCGGGAAGCGGCGCGTGGCGTGGTTTGAGGTTTTTGCGGGAGAGAAGGCGTTTAATACGTTCAAGGAGTGGCTGCCGGATGAGACGGTGGACGCGGCGCGGGATTTTCGCGTGTCGATCAAGGGGCCGCTGACGACGCCGGTGGGTGGAGGGATTCGTTCGCTGAACGTGGCGCTGCGGCAGATATTGGATTTGTATGCGTGCGTTCGGCCGGTGCGGTATTTCCAGGGAGTTCCCTCCCCTGTTCGGGAGCCGGAGAAGATGGACGTGGTGATTTTCCGGGAGAACACGGAGGACGTGTACATCGGAATTGAATGGAAGAGCGGCACGCCGGAAGCGAAGAAGCTGCTGGAATATTTGAATAAAGAGATGCTGGGCGGCGGGAAGAAACAGATCCGGATGGATTCGGGCGTGGGGATTAAGCCGATTTCGCCGTTTGGGACCAAGAGGCTGGTGCGGCGGGCGATTGAATATGCGCTGGCGCACAACCGGAAGCTGGTGACGCTGGTGCACAAGGGGAACATCCAGAAATTTACGGAGGGAGCGTTCCGCGATTGGGGGTATGAGTTGGCGGCGGAAGAGTTTCGCGGGGAGACGGTGACAGAGAGGGAGAGCTGGATCCTGGATAATCTGGAGAAGAATCCGGGGCTTTCGGTGGAACAGAATGCGGCGATGATTGAGCCGGGGTTGGAACAGGGGACGGAAGAGTTTAAGAAGGCGATTTACGTGGAAGTGAAGCGGACGCTGGATGCGATTGCGAGCTCGCACGGGAAAGGCCAATGGAAGAAGAAGTTGATGGTGAATGACAGGATCGCGGATTCGGTGTTTCAGCAGATGCTGCTGAGGCCGAACGAGTACAGCGTGCTGGCTACGCCGAATCTCAACGGAGATTACTTGAGTGATGCTTGCGCGGCGCAGGTGGGGGGATTAGGGATTGCGCCGGGATCGAATATCGGAGACGGGTATGGTGTGTTTGAGGCTACGCATGGGACGGCGCCGAAGTATGCGGATAAGGATGTGATTAATCCGAGCTCGGTGATGCTGTCGGGAGCGATGATGTTTGAGTTTATGGGATGGAAGGAAGCGGCGAAGTTGATTGAGGACGGGATTGCGAAGACGATCCAGCAGAAGAGGGTGACGTACGATCTGGAGAGGTTGATGACGGGCGGGACGAAATTGGGGACGAGCGCGTTTGCGTCGGCGATTATTGAGAATATGGTGGGGGTGGCGGCGGGGAGATAGTGACTGGTGACTGGTAATTAGTGACTGGTGGTCTTGGGCTTCGCGTTTGATTGTGTTAGGACGCAGCCAGCGGGAAGAGAAGAAAATCCTAGAGCAGAGACGCTGAGTACGCAGAGGAAGCGCAGAGAAGAGTAACCCAAGAGCACAGCCAGGAATGGCTGTGCCACAAGAGATTCAAGAGCGGAGGCGGCGTAAAGCCGCTCCTACAGGAGATGAGGATGAGCCGGAAGAAGGTTACGGTGGTGGGCGGTGGGTTTGTGGGGTCGACGACGGCGCAGAGGATTGTGGATCTGGAGCTGGCGGATGTGGTGTTAACGGATATTTTGGAAGGGGCGCCGGCGGGAAAAGCGCTGGACATGGTGGAGTCGACGCCGATTACGCGGACGGATTCGTTTGCTACGGGGATTTCTACGGCTAATGGAGATTACAGCGCTACGGCTGGGAGCGACGTGGTGGTGATTACGGCGGGATTCCCGCGGAAGCCGGGAATGAGCCGCGACGATTTGCTGAAGGCGAATTACGACGTGGTGAAGGCGGTTGTGGAACAGATTGTGAAGCACTCGCCGAAGTGCATCATCGTGGTGGTGACGAATCCTTTGGATGCGATGGCGCAGGCGGCGTTCCGGGTGAGCGGGTTTCCGAAGAACCGCGTGCTGGGGATGGCGGGTGTGCTGGATTCGGCGCGGATGAGCGCGTTTGTGGCGATGGAGTGCAAGGTGAGCGTGGAGAACGTGCACTCGTTTGTGCTGGGCGGGCATGGGGACGACATGGTGCCGCTGCCGAGGTATTCGACGGTGGCGGGGATTCCCTTGCCGGATTTGCTGCCGAAGGAGCGGATTGACGCGATCGTGGAGCGAACTCGGAAGGGCGGAGCGGAGATTGTGAATTTGTTGAAGACGGGGTCGGCATATTATGCGCCCTCGGCGGCGGCGGTGGAGATGGTGGAAGCGATTTTGAAGGATAAGAAGAAGATTCTGCCCTGCGCGGTGTATCTGGAAGGCGAGTATGGGATTAAGGGATTGTTTGTGGGCGTGCCGGTGAAATTGGGGGCTGGCGGGGCGGAAGAGATTATTCAGATTAAGTTGACGGCGGAGGAGAAGGCGGCGCTGGATAAGAGCGCGGGGAGTGTGAAGGAGTTGGTGAGCGTGCTGGGAATCTAAGAGAAAAGGTTTACCACAGAGTTCGCAGAGTGGCCTCAGAGGTCACAGAGAAGAGGGGCGCGCCCGATAACGTGCCCCTCTTTTTTTGTAGGGCCGGTGATTACGGTTGGCCTACAAGAGGAAGAAAACCGGAAGGCCGACCTGAAGGTCGGCCACTACAAAAGAAGGAACCAAGAAGGCGGCGTAAAGCCGCCCCTACACGGACGGAAAACCCAAGAGGGCCGGGCGAGCCCGGCCCCTACAAAGGCGCGGAGATAACCAGGAGCGGAACGTTTGTGGCGTTGGATCGTAAGAGCCCACCCTTCGCAAAAATCGCAAAGGATGGGGCACCCTCAAGTTCTAGTGTTGGTCGACTCAACATAAAAGCAAGATTTATAGGTGGAAGAGTTTGTCGGCGCCGATTACCAGGGCCAAGGTGAAGGTGGCTATGGCGATTTCGCCGATGAAACCAACTAGGAATGGGCGGAGGCCTTGTTGGCGCATTTCGCGGAAATTGGTGCGGAGGCCTACGCCGGCGAAGGTGAGGAGGAAGGCCCAGCGAGAGAGGTTGGCTAGATTTGTGTTTTGGTCTTTGGTGAAGAAGCCGACTGTGGCTAGGACAGAGACTAGAAGAAAGCCGAGGACGAACTTGGGGAATTTTTGCCAGAGGAAGGCGGCTTTGTTGGTTACGGCTTGGGCCTGGCCGCGGCTGGCCCAGTAGATGGCGTAGGCGAGGACGACGAAACCGATCAGGGCGTTGCGGCAGGTTTTGACCAGGACGGCTAATTTGGCGGCGGAGTCGGAGAAGAGCGCGCCTGCGGCGGTGGCTTCGGCGGTGTTGTCCACCGCGAGGCCAGCCCAGGCTCCATAAGCGTGATCGCTAAGGTGGAGCGCGTGGCCGATCAGCGGGAAGGTGAAGAGGGAGAGCGCGCCAAGAGCGAGGATGGCGGCGATGGCGAAGGAGGAGTCTTCGTCGTCGGCTTCGATAGCGCCTTTGGTGGCGATGATGGCGCTGACGCCGCAGACGGCGGAGCCAACGGCGAGGAGTGTGGTGAGTTTGGGGCGGAGGCCGAAGAGGCGGCCGAGAAAGGTCATGAAGGCGAGCGAGCCGGCGATTTCGACGAAGACGAGGAGGAGGCTTACGCCACCGAGTTTCCAGACGTCACCGAGGAGGAAACGTGAGCCGAGGAGGACGATGCCGGCTTTCAGCCAGAATTCGTAGGTGGCTACGCCGGGCTTGAAGATTTCGGCTACGCCGAAGATGTTGGAGATGGCGAGGCCGATGAGGATGGCCCAAAGGACGTATTCGATGTTGGGGATGGTCCAATGATGGGCTTTGGCGTAGAGATTGATATTTTTTTCGAGGAGTTTGCCGAGGAAGCCGATGACGGCGAGGAGGGCTACGCCGGGGATGAGGCGGAGGAATTTGGTGGAGATGGAGATTGGGGGATTTTGGGGGAGTGCGATTGCGTCGGCCATTTCTTAGTTCCCTTCTTTGGTGGAGCTTTGGAAGAGTAATCAGTTATCAGTAATCGGTAATCAGTCGGACGGCGAACGGCGAACGGATAACAGCGATCAGGAAGCGGTTGGTCGCTGGATTGACGGCGTTGGTGCGCGAACAGCACGACCGGCCAGGTTGAGGTCCTTCGGTCGGGATGACGGCGAAAAACCCCGGAAAAGCTGGGCCACCTGAAGGTGGCCGCTACACGGGGAGGAAAACCCGCACCCTGAAAACCGCAGGGTGCGGCACCCAGTTACCAGGGGATGCGGTGGATTAGGCCGACGCGGATTAGGACGGCGGCGGCGAGGGCCAGAAAGACAGCCCAAGCGTCCAAGGAGAAGCGTGGGACGGTTTTTGTCTTCGTGTTTTCGTTTGTGTTGCTCATGTTAATTCTCCTTCCGAGAACATTTTTTTGTGCGCACCAGGTGAAAGAGCGGCCCGCCTCAGAAGGCAGGCCCTACTAGGCCGGAACCCAAGAACGGGGCGGGCGAGCCCGACCCCTACAAACACAAGAACAGCCCAAGAGCACAGCCAGGAATGGCTGTGCCACAAGAGGGCGGCGTAAAGCCGCCCCTACATCGGTTAGGAGATGCGGGCATTGGGAAGGCCTCCTTCGATTGTGTCGTAAAAGAAATTGCGTGCGGACGCGGCGTCGGTGACGGTGGCGCGGGCTTCGGCGGAAGCGGCTACTCGGCCTACGAGGAGGAGGGCTGGGGCTGGGAGCGGCGCGATTTGGGTTAGGCCGGCGACTGTGGTGGCGTGTTGGGATTGATCGGGATGGGAGGCTTTGGAGATTACGAGGACGGGGGTGTCGCGGGAGACGGCGGCGTCCTGGAGCCAGCGGGAGACTTCGGCGTAGTCGGGGCCGGGCATATAGACGACAACCGTGGTGTCTGCGGTGAGGCCGATGCCGGGGAGGAATTTTGCTTCGGGGGCGCGGGAGAAGGTGGTGAAGAGGACGTGGGAGGAAAGGCGGCGATCGGTGAGAGAAACTTTTGCGGCCGCGGCTGCGCCGAATGCGGCAGAGATGCCGGGGATGACTTCGAAGTCGATCTTGGCTTCGCGGAGGGCCTGGATTTCTTCGGCGGCGCGGCCGAAGAGGAGCGGGTCGCCTCCTTTGAGGCGGACTACGATTTTGTGTTTGGCAGCGTTGGAGAGGAGGAGGGAGTTGATGTCTTGCTGAGTTAGGAGGCGGAAGCCGGCGCGTTTGCCCACGTCGATGCGTTGGGCGGAGGGAGGGATTAGATTTAGGATTTCGGGGCCGATTAGAGAGTCGTGGAGGACGACGTCGGCGGATTGGAGGATGCGGAGGGCTCTGAGGGTCAGGAGTTCGGGGTCGCCGGGGCCGGCGCCGATTAAGAAGACTTTGGAATTGGGAGAAGTTTGTGGGTGGTGATTGGTGACTGGTGATTTGTGACTGGTGGAAGCGCAGCGGCGAGTGGCGAGTGGCGAGTGGCGAGCAGAAGAATCGGAGGTGGAATGCTCATAGTTGGGAGATCCGATTGAGGCGGTGGCCTCTGGAGGCTGGATGCTCGTCGGAGCACAGGCAGGAATGCCTGTGCCACGCGGGCCGACCTGAAGGTCGGCGACTACATTTTTGCGACGGCGGGGCATCAGGCGGCTCCTTTGGTGGATTCAGGGGAGACGGATTGTTGGAGGAAGCGTTCGAACATTGGTTTGCTGGCCAGGGCGTGGAGCCAGTGCTTAGTGGTTTCAGGGTCGTTGGATTGGGCGCGGAGAGCTTCGCGGGCGGCGCCTAGCCAGTCGAGCCAGCATTCGTATTCGGGGCCGAACTGCTCCTCGAGTTCCTTGCGGAGGCGCTGAGCTAGCGCGGGGCTTTTGCCGTTGGTGGAGATGGCGATTTGGAGGTCACCGCGCTGGACGATGGAGCCGTAGTAGAAGTGGCAGTGGTCGATGTCGTCGACGGCGTTGCAGAGAATGTTGCGGCGATCGGCTTCGCGATAGACCTGGGCGTTGAGATCGCGGAGCGAGGTGGCGGCGATGACCAGGAAAGCGCCGTCAAGATCCGAGGGCTCGAAGGGCTTGGGAGACCAGTCGATCTGGCGGTTGCGGACCCATTCGGCTAGTTGGGGAGAGAGTTTGGGAGAAATTACGTGAATGCTGGCGCCGGCTTCGAGGAGGCCGGGGATTTTTTGGGCGGCGATCGAGCCACCGCCTACGACGAGGACTCGGCGGTTTGTGAGTTTCAGGAATGCGGGGAAGAGGGACATTAGTTGGTGCTCCAGGAAAGATTGAGTGAAGAAAGAGAAATGCTAACGCGGAGATGAACAGACCGCGGAGTTGGTACGGAGAAGTGAAAGAGTTCGCGAGTGAGTGCCGCGCCTACGGCGCTTCGGAAATTTTCGTACGAGTTTTCCCAGCGCTTACGCGCTGGGCTAAGTTGTGTTGCAGCTACGTTGCTGGTTGCGAGTTGAGTGTTCATGGGCGGTCCTCGATGCTATGGGGTACGCGATCGGCGGGAAGATCGCGAACGGCGAATTCGGTTTGGGCGGCTGGTTGGCCGGAGAGGATCGAGCGGAGGTGTTCGGTGGAGTTGCGCGCGAGAAATTTTTGCAGCGGCTCGGAGGAATGGCGGTGAGCGTGGAAGTGAGCGAGAAGGCGCGTGATGGCGTTGGGGACTTCGTCGGCGGCACAGCGGTAGCCTACGGGACGAGCGATGGCAGCGATTTGGCCTACGCTGCCGCCTACGCAGAAATAGTAGGCGTCGACCATTTTGCCGTCTTGCTTGATTTTTTTGCCTTCGATGCCGATGTCGGCGATCCAGTGCTGGCCGCAGGAGTTGGGGCAACCGGTGATGTGGAGCTTGATGTCTTCCTGATAGCCGGGAAAACGTTCGTCGAGCTGCTCGGTGAGCCAGCGGGCGTAGGACTTGGTTTCGGTGAGAGCGAGTTTGCAAAATTCGGAGCCGGTGCAGGCGACGGTGCCACGGACGAATGCGTTGGTTTCGACGGGGAGGCCGTTGGCGACGAGTTCCTGGACGACGGAGGTAACGCGGGATTCGGGGATGTTGATCAGGAGGAGATTCTGCATGGGCGTGGCGCGGAGGTGGCCGTCGCCGTGATGTTCGGCGAGATCGGCGGCTACGCGGATTTGCGCGGGAGTGATGCGGCCGCGAATTACGTTGGCGCCGATGGTGAAGAGGCCGGGTTGTTTTTGGGGGATGACGCCGAGATGGTCGCGATGGATGGAGGCGGGGAGTTGTTCGGGAGCGGCGGGATCGAGTTTGTAGCCGAGCTTGGATTCGATGGCGGCTAAGAAGGAGTCGGCGGTCCAACCGTGCTGGAGGAAGAGGAATTTTAATCGGGCTTTTTCGCGGGATTGGCGAAGGACGTCGCTGGTGCGAAAAACTTCGGCGATGGCGCGAGCTACGGGGAGGACTTGTTCCCAGCGGATGAAGGCGTTGAGTTTGACGGCGAGGTGAGGTTCGGTGGAAAGGCCCCCGGCGATGCGGAGGGAGAAGCCGGTTTCGTGACTGGTAATTGGTGACTGGTGACTGGTGAAAGAGGAAGATTTGTCGTTGTTGGTCGATCCGATTGAGATTGCACCCGGATTTGGTTGGGTGGTCGTCGGAGCACAGGCAGGAATGCCTGTGCCACGTGGGCGGAGGGTGGCGGTGAAGGAGATGTCGTTGATTTCGGGGTAGGAGCACCAGTCGGGGCAGGCGGTGATCGTGATTTTGAATTTGCGGGGGAGATTGTAGAAGTCGGGATTGCCGGCTAGTTCTTTGTCGAGAGCGAGCGCTAGCGGGGAGACGTCGGCGAGTTCGTGGGAGTGGATGCCGGCCAGGGGGCAGCCGGTGATGTTGCGGGTGACGTCGCCGCAGGCTCCGGTGGTGCGGAGGCCAACGGACCAAAGGCGTTCGAGAAGTTCGGGAAGATTTTCGACGCGAACCCAGTGGAGCTGGACGTTTTGGCGAACGGTGATGTCGGCGACGCCGTTGCCGAAGTTGTCGGAGAGGTCGGCGATGGTGCGGGCTTGTTCGCTGGTGAGGAGGCCGTTGGGAATGCGGATGCGGACCATGAAGTAGGGGACAGCTTTGCCTTCGCCGTTTTTGCCGCCAGTGACGCCAGCGCCGTCGCCCTGCGTGTAAATGCCCCAGGGACGGAAATAGGTGCCGAGCCATTCGGGAGGGATGGAGTCGAAGCCGTCGCGGGCGAATTGGCGGATTTCGTCGAGATGGTCCCATGGATTTTTGGCGCGTTTTAGGCGCTCGACGCGCTGGGCTTTGGTTTCTTTGACTTCGGGCATTGGCGGGAGTTCCCTTCCGCTTCGGCGGATAACAGATAACAGCGAGCAGCTAGCAGGAAGCAGGAGTTGGCGTGCGATAGTCCCTGTCCTGTTTGCGGTTCGTTGCTTCCGGGAAGTCTCCTTTCTGGCCGGTCTAAAATCCGGCCACTACATGCAAAAAAACACAGCAGAAAAACGAAAAGCCCACATGCCGGTTATCTGGCACGTGGGCTTCGAAGCTGAAACTTCAAAAAGAGCTTAGGTTCGAGAGCACCTCTGGCCAGATGTCAGTAGCCGACAGCAACAGCAGGCTACCGCGGTACAACAACAGATCTGGCAAGAGTTGCGCATGAGTTTTCAGGCTACGCGGCGTTGGAAGTGATGTCAATGCGGGTAGCCGTGCAAATATTCGATGCGGGGTATTGGGGATTTGGATACATGGGTGGGAGAGGATAACAGTGAGCAGATAGCAGCGAGCAGGATGCGGGTGGTCGTGCCATTGACCGTGAACGAGTCCCAGGTACTGCCACGGTCCCTCCACTTCGTGGCCCGACGCGCCGAACTGCGGCGCGGAGGAAAAGGTCGGGCCACTCCGGTCGGGATGACAGCGTCACCCAAGAAGGGCCGGGCGAGCCCGGCCCCTACAGGGTAAGGTGTCCTATTGCTGGGGTTTGGGGGCGGTGGCCGGCTTGGGGGCGGGCTTCGCGACGGTAGCGGGCTTTGTCGGGGAGGTGGCCGCTGCGCCGATCAGGGTGGCGGATTTGATGGTGTCGAGCTTGGGCCAGTGCTCTGCGATGTACTTTTCGCCGCCCTTGGTAATGTTCTCCTGGTCCATGCCGGCGGTTTCGCCGTACTGGTCGTAGAGCATTTCGACGACTTTCATACCGTCGCCGTCGACCTGGCCGAAGGGGGTGAATCCCTGGGAGTTGAGGGCGGCACCGTTGTCTTTCAGGTTGATGAAGAGTTGGGTGGTGCGGGTGTTGGGGCCGGCAGTGGCGAAGACTAGCGTGCCGCGGGCGTTGCTTTGGGCGTGGGGATCGTCCTTGATAGTGGCTTTTTCCCAGGCGGTGTTGACTGTGGGATTGGCGCTGAGGCCGAACTGGACAACGAAATTGGGAAGGACGCGGAAGAAGCGGGCGTTGTCGAAATAGTGGTGCTTGACGAGATTGTAGAAGCGGTCGGCGCCGAGGGGTGACCAAGCGCGGGTGACGGTGACGGTGAAGACGCCCCGGGTGGTGTCGAATTTGACCTGGTAGGTGTCGGGGGCTTGGGCTTTCAGGAGAGCGGGTTTTAGGAGCGCGTGGTCGTAAGTGGCTGCGGCGGGTTTCGCGGCGGTGGTGGTGGATTTGGGTTTAGGGGCTGGCGTGGGGGTTTGGGGTGCGGCGGGAATGGCTAGGGTTAACGCGGCCAGGGTTAGCGCGCAGGTTTTCAGGTGCATGGTTCGTTGGCCTCCGGAAATTTGGAATGGAAGGATTGGTGTTTACGGGGATTAGTTTTGCATATTTTGGGGGGAAGAGGAAGGAAGAGGGCGGAAGGGACCTAACGCAGAGCGCGCTGAGGTCGGCGCGCAGAGGACGCTGAGAAGAGAAAGATTTAACTCAGAGGACACAGAGGAAGAGCACAGAGGGCACAGAGAAGAGTAACCCCAAGAGGGCGGCCTAAAGCCGCCCCTACATTTATTTGTTGAGGTCGCGGGAGACTTGATCGATTTGGGAGAGGACGCGGAGAGTGTTTTCGCCGAGGATTTTGCGGATGTCGGATTCGGAGTAGCCTTTTTTGAGGAGGGCGTCGGTGATTTGGGGAATGTGGGAGACGTCTTGCATGCCGAGGGGCATTACGGCGCCGTCGAAATCGGAGCCGAGGCCGACGTGGTCGGCGCCGGCGATTTTTACGGCGTGGTCGATGTGGTCGACGATTGCGGTCCAATCCACCTTGGGGAGCTTGCCGGCTTGCATGAAGTCGCGAACGACTTGGTCGCCCGTGGTTAGTTTGCAGGCTTCGTTTTCTCCGCAGCGCTTTTTGACTTCTTCAGTGATTTCTTTTTCGACTTCGGGGTGGGCTTTTTCGAAATCGCGGAATTCCTGGCTGAGGAAGCCGACATGATAGTTGATCTGGATGACGCCGCCGTGTTTGGCGAGGTCGCGGATCATGTCGTCGGTCATGTTGCGAGGGGCCTGGCAGATGGCGCGGCAGGAGGAGTGCGAACTGAAGATGGGAGCTTTGCTGGTTTCGAGGGCGTCGTAGAAAGTTTTGTCGGAGACGTGGGCGATGTCCACGATGATGCCAAGGCGATTCATTTCACGGATTACGTCTTTGCCGAAATCGGTGAGGCCGTTGTGGGCGGGCTTGTCGGTGGAGGAGTCGGCCCACTCGTTGTTATCCATGTGCGTGAGGGTCATGTAACGGACACCGAGCTCGGCGAAGGTGCGGAGGACGGAGAGGTCGTTGCCCATCATGTGGCCGCCTTCGACGCCCATGAGGACGGCGATCTTGTGCTGATTTTTAGCTTCGCGGATATCGGCGGCGGAGGTGGCGAGGAGAAGATCGTTGGGATTCTTGCGGACGGTTTCGCGGACGGCGTCGATCTGATCGAGGGCTTTTTTGACGGCTTCTGGGCCCTGAATTTTGCTAGAGATCCAGATGGAGAAGAAAATGGCGGAGAGGCCGCCTTCGCGCATGCGGGGGATGTCGATGTTGCCGTCGGGGTGGCGGACGGAGAGATCGAATTTGGGATCGAGGAGGCGCTGGGTGGTGTCGTCGTGGGTGTCGATGACGATGGAGGAGGATTGGAGCTTTTTGGCTTGGTCGGAGACGGATTGGGCGGAGGAGAGAGTGGGCATGATTAAGAGTAGCAGAAGAGAAAGGAAGATTTGCGGGCGGCGCATGGGGCTCCTTGGAATTTGGTGGAAGTAGAGTAGCAGAAAAGTTCTTAGTTTTAAGTTGTAAGTGTTAAGTTTCGGAGAGGATATCAGCGATCAGCGAACAGATAGCAGGAACCTGCGACCGGAGTGTATGGGCGAACCATTAGAGTTGCCTCTCGTAACCTGGCACTTCTTGGAAACCTTTGCTTTGCAACGCTTGTGTCACTCGATTGAGGTTTGAACGAGTATGGGAATAGAAACTTGTGTATTCATCGTGGTCAGCATAAATGGCGAACGATTTGGGTTCGGGTACAAAGATAAAATCCATCCAGTCACCCAAGACTGCGCAGAGGAGCGCTTCAATTTCCCCCTGCCCAGTGGCAGTTAGCGACACACCACGTTCGCAGCGTGGCGGAATCGCATTGCTGGTAAGCAAGGCAATTAGATGTTCAGGGTCAAACACGACTTGCTCAATAGTGAGACACCCAGATTTCAAGGGTTCTCCTGAAGTGACGATGGTGACCACAAACGCTTGAAGGTTTTTAAGAGGCGTGTGGAACGTCTGCTGAAATTTCCAAGGCGTTCTACGAAACTTCTTTAAGGCGCCGGGATTTTCGGACAGCGTCATCATTTCTAAGCCTGGAAATAAACGAGACTCAAGGTTAACGGCGTTAGCCGAGGAGCCAGCCTAGGAGGGATTGTTTCCAGGCTTCGCGGTTTACTTCGGCTATGGATTCGGTTAGGGGGATGGCTTTGGGACAGGCCTGGACGCAGTTTTGGGCGTTGGCACATTCTTCGATGCCGCCTTCGCCGAGGAGGGCCTGGATGCGTTCTTTGGCGTGCATGGCGCCGGTGGGATGCATGTTGAAGAGACGCACCTGGCTGATGATGGCGGCGCCGACGAAATTGTTGCCGGCGTTTACTTGCGGGCAAACTTCGAGGCAGAGGCCGCAGGTCATGCAACGGGAGAGCGGGTAACCCTTTTCCTGGATTTCGGGGGCGACGCGAGGGCCTTCGCCGAGGCTGTAGGTGCCGTCGATGGGGATCCAGGCTTTGACGCGCTGGAGGGAGTCGAACATGAACTGGCGATTGACGGCGAGGTCGCGGACGATGGGGAATTTCGTCATCGGCTCGATGGTGATGGGTTGCGTTAGGTGATCGACTAGCGCGCTGCAGGCCATTTTTACTTTGCCATTGATGACCATGGCGCAGGAGCCGCAGACCTCTTCGAGGCAGTTGGAGTCGTAGGAGATGGGCGTGGTTTTTTTGCCGTCGCGAGTGACGGGATTTTCGGCGATGTCGCGGAGGCAGATGATGATGTTCATCGAGGGGCGCCAGCGGAGGGAGAATTCTTCCCAGTGGGCGGGTTGGCCCGGGGCGGATTGGCGTTTGATTTTTAGGTGGACTTGTTTTTCAGTCATAGAGCCTCGGTGAAGAGGTAATCAGTTATCAGTTATCAGTTATCAGTAAGCAGCGATCAGCGAACAGATAACAGCGATCAGGAAACCAGGAGCAACCCCAAGAACGCAGGCTGAAGCCTGTGCTACCGGAACCGACCTGAAGGTCGGCCACTACAAAATCATTTCGCGGCGTCGTATTTGCGGACGCGCGGGGGAATCAGCGAGATGTCTACGGGCTCGTAGGTTAGCTGGATTTCGCCATTTTTGTATTTGGCGCGGGTGGTTTTTAGCCAGTTGGCATCGTCGCGTTCCGGAAAATCGGGTTTGAAGTGGGCGCCGCGGGATTCGTTGCGGGCGAGGGCGCCGAGCGTGACTACGCGGGCGAGGAGGAGCATGTTTTCGAGTTCGCGCGCGAAGTTGAGCGTTTGATTGGACCACTTGGTGCGGTCGCTGAGATTGATTTTGCGATAGCGGGCCTGGAGCGCCTGCAGTTGTTTGTCGGCTAGATCGAGATTTTTGTTGATGCGGGTGACGGTGACGTGCTCGGTCATGATGTCGCCGAGCTCGCGCCAGATGGTCATGGGGTTTTCGGCGCCGTCCTGGCTGAGGAGCGCCTGATTCTTTTCGTCCTGGCGCTGCTTTTCGCGGTCGAAGACTGTGGAGGGAATGGAGGCAGTTCCCTTCTCGAGATTCTTCGCGTATTTGACGGCGGCGGGGCCGGCGATACCGCCGCCGAAGATGCAACTGACGAGCGAATTGGCGCCGAGGCGATTGGCGCCGTGATATTGGTATTCGCATTCGCCTGCGGCGTAGATGCCGGGAACGTTGGTGGCCTGATCGACAGCGTTAACCCACATGCCGCCCATCGTGTAGTGCATGCCGGGGAAAACTTTCATGGGCTCTTCGCGGGGATCGACGCCGCAGAATTTTTCGTAGATTTCGAGGATGCCTTCGAGCTTGCGGTCTAGAGTTTCGCGGTCGATGTGGGAGACGTCGAGATAGACGGCGGCCTGGCCGTTGAGGCCGAGTTTTTCCTGATAGACAATGCGATGGATGGCGCGGGTGGCGATGTCGCGCGGAACGAGATTGCCGTATTTCGGATACCACTCTTCGAGGAAGTAGAAGCGCTCGTTTTCGGGAATTGATTTTACGGGGCGGGTTTCGTTGGGATTTTTGGGAACCCAGACGCGGCCGCCTTCGCCGCGGGCGGATTCGCTCATGAGGCGGAGCTTGTCTTCGCCGGGGATCGAGGTGGGGTGAACCTGGATGAATTCCCCGTTAGCGTAATCGACGCCTTGCTGGAAGAGAGCGGATTGCGCGGAGCCGGTGCAGACTACGGAATTTGTGGAGCGCCCGAAGATGGCGCCGATGCCGCCGGTACAGAAGATGACCGCGTCGGCGGGGAACGCTTTGACTTCCATGGAGCGGAGATCCATGGCTGTGATGCCGCGACAGACTCCCGCGTCATCGAGTACCGCGGACAAAAATGTAAAACCTTCGAACTTTTTTACTTTGCCTTCGGATTCATGGCGGCGGACCTGTTCATCGAGAGCGTACAGGAGCTGCTGGCCTGTGGTGGCGCCGGCGAAGGCGGTGCGGTGATAGAGCGTGCCGCCGAAACGGCGATAGTCGAGAAGGCCCTCGGGTGTGCGATTGAACATGACGCCCATGCGATCGAGAAGATCGATGATGCCGGGGGCATCGTCGCACATGCGTTTGACGAGGGGTTGATTGGCGAGGAAATCGCCGCCGTAGATGGTGTCGTCGAGATGCTTGGCGGTGGTGTCGCCTTCGCCCTTTTGGTTCTTGGCGGCGTTGATACCGCCCTGGGCGCAGACGGAATGGGAACGCTTCACGGGAACGATGGAGAAGAGATCGACTGGAACGCCGGATTCGGCGACACGGATTGTGGCCATGAGTCCGGCCAGACCACCACCAACGACGATGATTTTAGGTTGTGTCATTTTTGCAAGTAGACAGAAAAAGGATGCCAATTGAAATGAAAACTGACCAGGATCAGCAGGCCCACGAGGCTGAAGGTAAAGGCGACAAGCATGCCGAGTTGCCCGGCGGCGCGCTGGGCTTTAACGGTGGCGGCGAGTCCCCACTTGCAGAGAAAATTCCAGATGCCGATGCCGAGATGGAAAGAGGAGGCGAGAACGCCGATGGCGGTGAAGAGAAGAAAATACGGATTCGCGAGAAATTGCTCGACCTCGGCGTAAGTGGACTTGCCGTGAGTGAGCCAGCGCTGGGTGTAGAGATGCCATGCGATGTAGGCGAAGGCGATTAGGCCGGTGTAGCGCTGGGTGGTGTAGAGCCAGTTCCCTACCCAGGGGTAGGAGGAGACGTTGGACTTACCGCGTATCCATATATAGATACCGTAGCCGGCGTGATAGAGCATGGGGAGGAAGATGAAGGCCCATTCGACGAAGGGACGGAAGGGGATCGTCTGGAGATCGGCCGAGACTTGATCGTATTTGGGGCCGGAGACGAGGACGGCGCTGTTGGACCAGAAATGTTCGGCGAGGAACGCGCCAACGGGAACGATTCCGGAAAGCGAGTGAAGTTTACGAAGAAAATAATTTGTGTCAGGCCGGGTTGCCGTAGAAGACATGCCCTCTCCGCCGCAGGAGTCCCAAAGATTTTCATGGAGCGCGAATGAAGGGCGCGATGGACTTGCAGCATAAATAGTATAGGGAGTTGCCGAAAGGCTTGCAAGTTTTGGGGCGGATGAAGGATCCCGCGTGATCGGTGTTTTTCAAAATCTGGCGACCACGCAAGAGAAAGACGCCCGCCTCAGAAGGCGGCCGCTACAAAAGCTGGTGCAATAACAGCACAAGGGATTTGAAAGTTTCTTGCGGGACGCGACGAAAGCGATGAACATAAAAGGAGAACAGACGGTGACAGAATCGCAGGGCGCCGCGCGGTCCCTGCAGATGGGTAGAGAAATTCCTAGATATGTCGACAAGCCTGGTGAAGGAATTGGAGCGACTGGCGGACGCACTGGATGTGGAAGGCGCGGCGCCGGTGGAGATCCCGTTGGGAGCGATGGCGGAGAAGATCGCCAAGGACCTGGGAGTGCAGGCGGATGAAGTGGCCATCCTGGGAGTTTCGACGCGATGGAGGCACCTGCATTTTTTGGTGCCGCAGGCGCTGAAGAACGTGGGATTCATCCCGATGTCGAGCACATCGGCGCTGGCTGCGCGGACGGCGCGGGAAAGCCGGCCGGACATCAACAATAATTTTTCGGCGGTGCGGCACGCGACGGTGTTTGAAGGCGTGAAGGCGGCAACGACGACAGGGGAATCGATCCAGAAGATCGTGAGCGCACCGATATTGTGCGAAGGAAAAGTGGTGGGAGTGATGCAGATCAGCCGGAAGGGCGCGAGCGCGACGGATGTCGGAAGAGATTTTACAGCGGAAGATCTGGGGAAGGTGCTGGCGTTGTGCAAGCCACTGGGGAAGCTGGTCAGGTATTTGGCGGGAGAGTGAGGGGAGATAATGTTGAATTTGGAGAAGGATTTTTGGAGTAATCAGTTATCAGTAATCGGTAATCAGTAAGAGCGCAACACCTACCGGTTGATTATCTGGGTCCTGATCGAATTTCAATTCACAAATTTGAAAGTTTTTGAGAGCCGACCGGGTCAAGTTGCGTTTGTGAGAGCAAGAAGGCGGCATAAAGCCGCCCCTACACGAAGCGGTCGGAATCAAAAACCGTTCGCACGCACGATTTTGGGTTGATATTGCGTTGACAGTGAGAGAGAGACTTGTTACTTTTCCACAGGACCTGAATTTTTTTTCAAAATCACACATGGATGGTGACCCAGCACTATGGCGTTTGTCGCAAAGAAGATTTTCCTGACCAAGGGCGTAGGAAAACATCGCGAGAGGCTTTCAAGTTTTGAGCTCGCGTTGCGGAACGCCGGGATTGCCGCGTGCAACATCGTGCGGGTGTCGTCGATTTTTCCGCCGAACTGCAAATTGATTTCGCGGAGCGAGGGCTTGAAGCTGATCAAGCCGGGGCAGGTGGCGTTCACGGTGATCAGCGAGAATTCGACGAAGGAGCCGCACCGGCTGATTGCGGCGAGTATCGGATTGGCGCTGCCGAGCGAGCGGCCGATGTACGGATATTTGAGCGAGCACCACTCGTTTGGGGAGACGGAAGAGGTTGCGGGCGAATACGCGGAAGAGTTGGCGGCGGAAATGCTGGCGACTACGCTGAACGTGGAGTTTGATCCGGATTTGTCGTGGGACGAGAAGAAAGAGGTTTACCGGATTTCGAATAAGATCGTTCGCACGATGAATATTACGCAGTCGGCGGTGGGAGATAAGCGGGGATTGTGGACGACGGTGCTGACGGCGGCGTTTTTGATTGGGGATGATGATTGAGGGGAGAAATTCGAGCCGACAGCCTACAGTCGACAGTCTACAGTTAAGAGCAAGAGAAGAGTTCAACACAGAGGTAGCAGAGGGGCCGCAGAGAAAGCGGAGAGCCCTATGACAATACAAGAATAGTAAAGGAAATGGCCCGCTGAAATGGCGGGCCGTTTGTTTTTGTGGAATGTTTTGGGGAGGGATGCGATGACACAGAGATTATTTCGGTTGGTGTTCGGGCTGGTTTTGGCGGCGGTGGTATGTGGAAGAGGCGCGGCGGCGGACCGGGTGACGATTTTGTATGACGCGTTGGGGGAGTCGAAGGAGTTGACGAAGGATTGGGGCTTTTCGGCGCTGGTGGAGCACGACGGGAAGCGGATTTTGTTTGATAGCGGTAACAACGCGGAGATTTTCGAGCGGAACGTGAAAGCGCTGGGCGTGGATTTGACGAAGATTGATTTCGCAGTGATTTCGCACCGGCATGCGGATCATGCGACGGGTGTGAAGTATTTGCTGAAGGTGAATCCGACGGTGACGATTTATGTGCCGGCGGATGGTGCAAATGGGTTCGGCGGAATGCCCGTGCCGGCGGCGTTTTTCCGGCCGGATGCGGAGTTGCCGGCGAAGATGCGGTATTTCGGGGGAACACCGCCTGAGCATGTGGATTCGGGAAAGCTTTACGACACGGCAAACATTGTGCTGGTGAGCAAGATGACGGAAGTGATGCCGGGAGTTTTTCTCGTGAGGACCGTGTCGGAGAAGAAAGGGACGCTGGAATTGCCGGAACTGACTTTGGCGATTAAGCGGCCGAACGGATTGCTGCTGGTGGATGGATGTTCGCACGCGGGGATTGAGGCGATTTTGGAAGCCGCCAGCACGATCGATCCGCGGACGGAAATTGTGTTTGGAGGATTGCACCTGGTGACTACGCCGGTGGAGGAGATTGACGCGCTAGTCGGGAATTTGCAGACGAAGTGGAAGGTGCAGCGGATTGCGCCGGGACATTGCACGGGGGAGCCGGCGTTTGCGCGGTTGCAGAAGGCGTTTGGGGAGAGGTATGTGTATGCGGGGTTGGGGACAGTGGTGGCGGTGGAGTGAGTTGGAAGTTAAAAGTTGAAAGTTGAAGAAAAGAGAAAAGAATTTAACGCAGAGGGCGCAGAGACACAGAGGACGCTGAGAAGAGGAAGAGTCGAGCGCCCCGCCTCGGAAGGCGGGCCCTACACAGGCGAGGACAAGAGACGGAGCCCACCCTTTGCGAACGGCGGCAAAGGGTAGGCCACCCAGGGAAGAAGAGGCGCACATTGGTGCGCCTTTTTTATTTTTGGTCGGGCAACGAGTAGGTGAAGTCGTAGGAGTGGTGGCCGTCTTTGATGATGATTTCCATGGAGCCTTGGAGGCCTGCTAGTTGGGCGGTGCCGGAGTCGGGGACTACGATTACATTCAGGTGGAAGACGCCAGCTTGCATGGTGCCGTTGTGCTGGAGAATGAAGGTGCCGGTGCGGCCGTCGAGGGAGCCGGAGACGCGTTCGATGGCTACGTAGCCGCCGGAGCCTTTCACGGTGCCCATGCCGGAGAGCATCTCGCCTTTGCTGGCGGCTTCGAGGGCGCCGTGGAATTGTTTGTCGAGAGAGAAGCGGCCGATGGAGTTGTCGTCGGATTTGAAGGCGGGATCGAGGGGAACGAGTTTTACATCGAAGGGGCCGGTGGCGTGATGGGGCATTTGGGATTCCTTTTGAGCGGCGCGAAGAACTATTACACAGATTGGAAGCAGGAGGAGTATCGCGGCGACGGATTTGGTTTTCATGTTTTTCTCGGGTGGTGCGGGATTGGGAGAAGAAATATAACATGAAACGGAAAAGAGGAAGAATTTAACGCAGAGAGCACAGAGACGCCGAGAAGAGAACCCAAGAGCATAGCCAGGAATGGCTGTGCCACAAAAGCAGGAAAACCCAAGAGGGAGGGGCGACCCCTCCCCTACAAAGAACGGATTAGGATTTGAAATATTTCAGGCGTTCGAGGACGGCGCCGACTACTAATGGGAGCGCGACGGTGGCGTCTTCGAGGACCTCGGCGAAGCGGCCGCCTTCTTCGCGGGGGACGAATTTACCCCAGCTGACGGCTTCGGTGTAGGTGCTGCCGCTGAGGCCGCCCCAGTGGACGGGTTCGGGACAGATACGCACGCCGTAGTGATAGCGCTTGAGAGGAAGTTTTTTGTAGCCTCGGCGGGCCATAAGTTCGGCGTAGACGCCGAATTGCTGGGACCAGTTGCGCGGGACGCCGCCGCCGATGGTGAAAATACCCATTTTTTTTGTGGCGAGCATGGTGTTGGTGAATTTCTCGAAGTCCTCGAAGGGATCGAAGCGGAGGACGGGGCGGCCATCGCGCTGGCGGCCGTATTTGTTGAGAGCGAAATCGAGGCCCAGTTCGGAATCGGAGAAAGCGGGAACGAAGACGGGGACGTTGCATTCGTAGGCAGAGCGGAGAATGCCACGGCCGCTGGTGTTTTTGTGGAGAAATTCCCCGATGCGATGGTGCAGTTTCCAGCTGCAGACGACTTCGTTTGCGTCCCATTTTTCGAAAATAGCGTCGACGACTTCCTCGACGTGGTCGAGATTGGTTTCGGGTTCGAGCGAATCGTAGACGCGGTTGTAACCGGCGCGGAAGAGCTCGTTGTCGTCCATTTTGGAGGGGTCGTAGCGGAAGTGGGAAAGGCCGGTGGCTTCGACGAGGCCGTGAGCCATGAGAGCGCCGGTGGAGACGATGGCTTTGACGATGCCGGATTCGATGAGGTCGCAGAAGACGAGGCCCATTTTGCCGACAGTGAGAGCGCCGGAGAGGGTCATGACGACGAAGCAGTCTTTGTCGCGAGCCATGGCTTCGAGGACGTCGGCGGCGTCGCCGACCTGGCGAGCGGTGTAGGCGGTATCGCCCATGGCGCGAACAAGATCGTCGATGGTTTTGATTTTGGAGAGGTCGAGAGGAAAGATGGGGCGGAGTTTGTCTTTGACGGGATCGTGAAGGACGCGCCCCGTGACGGTTTTACTTGGCTTTTTGGCCATCGACTCTCCTGACAGAACGTAAATGAAAGCGTTGATACGGAGCGAATAAAAATTGTATGTGTAGTGTACTAGAAGTGGAGAGAAAAAATGCAAGGGGAGAAGAAAAAATGGATAGCAGATAGCGGCGAACAGATAGCAGGAAGCAAAGAAAAGAGGAAGGATGAGACAGAGACGCAGAGGATTCGCAGAGAAGAGAACCCCAAGAGCACAGCCAGGAATGGCTGTGCCACAAAAGAAGAGAACCCAAGAAGGCGGCGTAAAGCCGCCCCTACAGTGTAGAGAGTGAGGAGAGGAGAAAAATGTTCGTGATAGGATTGATTGTATGAGCGATAAATTTGCAGTGGGACTGGTGCAGATGCGGTGCACTACGAATAAGGAAGAAAATTTAACGCGGGCGGCGGAAAAGATTCGCGAGGCGGCGGGGCGCGGAGCGCAGGTGATTTGCCTGCATGAACTTTTTGCGGGTGAATATTTTTGCCGGACAGAAGATCCGGAGCTATTTAATTTGGCGGAGGCGGTGCCTGGGCCGACTACGGAGCGACTGGCGGCGGTGGCAAAAGAGAAGAAGGTGGCGCTGGTGGTGTCCGTGTTCGAGCGGCGCGCGGCAGGGGTCTATCACAATACTTGCGCGGTGCTGGATGCGGACGGAGCGTACCTTGGGAAATACCGGAAGATGCATATCCCGGACGATCCACTTTATTACGAGAAATTTTATTTTACGCCGGGGGATTTGGGATTTTTGAATTTTGACACGAAGTATGCGCGGATCGGCGTGCAGATCTGCTGGGACCAGTGGTATCCGGAAGGTTCGCGGCTGACGGCGATGCAGGGGGCGCAGCTGATTTTTTACCCGACGAGCATCGGGTGGCATCCGCATGAGAAGGGCGCGGTGGGAGCCGCGCAACTGGACTCGTGGAAGACGATTCAGAGGGCGCATGCGATTGCGAATGGATGTTACGTGGCGGTGGTGAACCGCGTTGGGTATGAGGGACGGCCCGAGAAGGGCGATCCGGGGATTGAGTTTTGGGGAAATTCGTTTGTGGCGGATGCTTCCGGGCAATTGCTGGCGGAAGGGTCCAATGACAAAGAGGAGATTCTGTTGGCGGAGATCGATCCGAAGAAGAGCGAGGAGCAGCGGAGGAACTGGCCGTTTTTCCGGGATCGGAGAATTGATGCGTTTGGTGGGTTGACTAGCAGATGGTTGGGAAAAGAGTAAGAGGAAAAGGGTTAACGCAGAGTTCGCTGAGAGCGCAGAGTACGCTGAGAAGAGAAGGAATTTAACACAGAGGACACAGAGTGAAGAGCGTAGAGGGCACAGAGAAAACGCCGGGGGAGATGGGGTTTCGGATGCCGGCGGAGTGGGAGCGGCATGAGGGGACCTGGCTGGGGTGGCCGCATGAGTTGACGGATTGGCCGGGGAAATTCGCGCCGATACCGTGGGCGTTTGCGGAGATGGTGCGATTGCTATCGCAGGTGGAGAAGATATTTCTGCTGGTGCAAGATCGCGCGGCGGAGAAGCGAGTGCGAGGGATTTTGCAGAAGGCAGGGGCGAAGCTGGAGGCCGTGGAGTTTTTTGCTGTGCCGACCGACCGCGGGTGGATGCGGGATTCGGGGCCGATTTGCGTAAAGAACCCGGCGGGCGAGATCGCGTACAACAATTTTGTGTTTAACGGTTGGGCGAAGTATCCGAATCACAAGAAGGACGCGTGGGTGGTGCGGAAGGCAAATGCGCGGCGGAAGCGGTCGATATTATTTCCCGAGCATAAAGGAAGACGGGTTGTGCTGGAGGGCGGATCGATTGATGTGAATGGGCAGGGGACGCTGCTGACCACCGAAGAGTGTTTGCAGAGCAAGGTGCAGGAGAGAAATCCGGGATTTACGAAGGAAGATTATGCGGAAGTGTTTCGGAAATATCTGGGCGTGACGAATGTGTTGTGGCTGGGAAACGGAATTGCGGGGGATGATACGCATGGACATGTGGACGACCTGACGCGGTTTGTGAATGAGACTACCGTGGTGACGATTGTGGAGGATGATCCGGCGGAGGCGAACTATGCGGCGTTGCAGGAGAATTTGGGACGATTAAAAAGGATGAAGGATCAGGATGGGCGGGCGCTGACCGTGGAGACGTTGCCGATGCCGGCGCCGGTTTATTTTGAGGGGCAGAGATTGCCGGCCAGCTATGCGAATTTTTATATTGCGAATGGGATTGTGATTGTACCGACATTTAATGATGCGAAGGATCGGGTGGCGTTGAATACGCTGGGAAAATTGTTTCCGGGGAGAGAGGTCGTGGGGATCCATTGCCGGGATTTGGTTTTGGGATTGGGGACGCTGCATTGCATGACGCAGCAGGAGCCGACGTGAGAGAGCCGACAGTCTACAGTCGACAGTTTGCGGAAAGAGAAGAGTTTAACGCAGAGAGCGCTGAGAACGCAGAGTACGCTGAGAAGAGTGAAGAAAGAGCCCGCCTCGGAAGGCGGCCTCTACAAGGTTTGGAAATTCAGGAGGGGTGAAGATGAATGGTTTGCTTGGGATGATGGCGTTGCAACAGCACGTGGTGATTGTGGAATGGCAGCGGGGATTGATCGGGTGGTTGTTGATCGGGTTGCTGGCGGGATGGCTGGCGGGCAAGATGGCGCGCGGGCATGGATTCGGATGTATTGGGGATGTTTTGATCGGGTTGATCGGGTCGGTGATCGGGGGATGGATTTTTACGCAGCTGGGGATAGGGCACGCGAATACGTTTTTATTTTCGCTGGCGGCGGCTACGGTTGGAGCGGTGCTGCTGGTGTCTGTGGCGCATTTGTTTTTTGGGGGGAAGGGTTAGGAGAGGAAGAGTTCACACAGAGGACACTGAGGAAGAGCACAGAGTTCACAGAGAAGAAGCGTCGGAGGATGGTTGGTTGCCGTGGTGCCTCCACTGCGCGGCCCGACGCGCCATAATGCGGCGCGAAGCAAAAATCGGGCCGCTCCGGTCGGGATGACAGAAAAGCGAGAGTACCCAAGAGCACAGCCAGGAATGGCTGTGCCACAAGTGTCAAAGAGGGGCGGCGTAAAGCCGCCCTTACGTTTTAGGATTTGGGGTAGTTGGGGTCGGCTTTTACTTCTTTGATTTGATTTGTGTGGCGTTCGCTGTGGGCGGCGATTAAGAGGAGGAATTCGTAGGCGTCCCACTTTTGGCCGTTGGGGCTGTCTGCGGCGTGATCGCGGAGGCCGGTTGTGGTCTTGAGAAAATTTTCTGTGGTGGCGCGGCTTTCGACGAAGTGGTCGATGGCGGCTTGCGGAGAGCCGAAGCGGTTGGTGGGCTTGATGGCTTCGGGAGCCTGGACTTTGTTTTTGCGTTCGGGAACGTTGGCGATGATGCCTGCGTCGATTGCGGCGATATCGCGGCCGGGGACCGCGGGAGCCTTCATGACGCCGTTTTCTACGGCGCCACGGATGTAGTCTTCGGCGGTGGCGATGTGCTCCATGCATTCGGCGATGGACCAGCGGTCGGGGGCGGATTTGAAGTTCCACTGAGCGGGAGAGAGGCCCCTGGTGGCGTCGAGGACGTCTTTTTTGGTGGATTCGAGATAGGCGAGGGCTTTGTCTTTCTCGGCTGGGGTGAGTTCCTGGGAGCGCACGGAGAACGCAAAGAGAAGCGCGCAGACCAATACCAGAGTGAAGCTGGATTTTCGGATCATCTTGATAATTCCCTTCCCTTTTTGAATTTTAGAGAGGCGACGGAGTGCCTCTGGTAGGAGTACGTACGGGTGAGTAGGAATATAACAGGGATTGGGAGAGGGGGAGAAGAAAAGAATTAACACAGAGGTCGCAGAGGTCGGAGCACAGAGGACACTGAGAAGAGAACCCCAAGAGCACAGGCCCTTCGGCTTCGCTCAGGGCAAGCAGGAGTGCCTGTGCCACACGCTGCGGTGTGATACGATTCAAGGTTCTGTTGTGGAGAGAAACCTTAATTGAGCAAGAGCAAACAATCACTCACAGTTATTCCCCTTGGTGGGCTTGGCGAATTCGGAATGAACATGATGGCGTTCCGGTTCGGCGACGATATTTTAGTGGTGGATGCGGGAATGATGTTCCCGGAGTCGGAATTGCTGGGCGTGGACCTAGTGATTCCGGACATCACGTATTTGAAACAGAATCGACAGCACGTGCGAGCGATTGTGCTGACGCACGGGCATGAGGATCACATCGGGGCGCTGCCGTACATATTGCGCGACCTGAACGTGCCGATCTATGGGACGCGGTTCACGCTGGCGCTGGTGAAGAAGCGGCTGGCGGAGGCAGGGCTGCTGGACTCGGCGAAATTGTTTGAAGCCGTGCCGGGACGGCTGGTGGAGATCGGGCCGTTTGAAGTGGAATTTATCCCAGTGACACACAGCACGATCGACTGCGTGGCACTGGCGATCCGCACGCCGGTGGGCGTGGTGATTCATTCGGGGGACTTCAAGATCGATCAGACGCCGGTGGATCATTACCAGTTTGATCTGCACGCATTCGCGCGGTATGGGAACGAGGGCGTGCTGGCGCTGTTCAGCGATTCGACGAACGTGGAACGGCCGGGATTTACGCCGTCGGAGCGAGTGGTGGCGCCGCGGATTGAGGAGTTGACGCGGTCGGCGCCGCGGCGAGTGGTGCTGACGTGTTTTGCGTCGTCAGTGCACCGAATTCAGCAGGTGATTGATATTGCGGATCGCGTTGGACGGAAGGTGGCGTTTGTCGGGCGGAGCATGGTGGACAACGTCGAGATCGCGCACGATTTGGGATATTTGCGGATTCCGGACGGGATGGTGGTGCGGCCGCAGGATATCCGGAGCTTCGACCCGAAGAGATTGATTGTGCTGGCGAGCGGATCGCAGGCCGAGCCGATGTCGTCGATGTCGCGGATTGCGGTGGACAATCACCGGTTCGTGACGATCGATGAAAATGATACGGTGATTTTGTCGGCGAGAATTATTCCGGGGAATGAGAAGGCAATTTTCCGGATGCTGGATCATATGTTCCGGCGGCGGGCGCTGGTGTATTACGACAATTCGGCGGGACCAATTCACGTTTCGGGGCATGCCAGCCAGGAAGAGCAGAAACTGCTGCTGCAACTGGTGAAGCCGAAATATTTTATTCCGGTGCACGGGGAATACCGGCATTTATTCCGGCACGCGGCGCTGGCGCATCAATTGGGAGTGGTTAGCGGCGAGATCATGCTGCTGGAAGACGGGAAGTGCGTGGAGTTTACGGAGGATGGGGCGTTCCGGCGGGATCCAGTGACGGCGGGGCGAGTGCTGGTGGATTCGGGTTCGCTGGAAGAGATTGAAGAGATTGTGGTGCGCGACCGGAAACATTTGTCGGAAGAGGGCGTGGTAATTCCGATTATCGCGATTGACAAGCATACGGGCCGGGTGGAATCGGCGCCGGAGATTGTTACGCGCGGGTTGATGAGCGAGAACGGGAACGAGATGCTGGAGGGTGCGCGACAGGTGGTGGCGCGGACGGTGGAGAATTCGAATCTGGAGGAGCGGGCGGACTGGTCCGTGATTAAGGAGAAGATCCGCGTGGATTTGAAGAGGTATATCAACAAGCAGACGTCGAAGAGGCCGTTGATATTGCCGGTGATTTTGGAAGTGTAGATTGGTGACTGGTGATTAGTGACCGGTGACTGGTGGCAAAAGGTCGCGGTCGCGAATTTGAACCCTGGGTGCCCAGAGAAAATCAAGAAAGCGGCCTGAAGCCGCCCCTGCAAAGGTGTTGAATACAGTTGTGGTGCCTGCCTGAATTAGAAAAGAAGGAAAGTCAGAGTTACGAAGCATAGGCTAGAATCGTACGCTTATGGAAGAGATAGGGACGGGTGTGGTGAATGGAGGCGCGGCGGGGCCGAGGAGTCCCGTGGCGGCGTCGAGGGCTACGTTTGTATTTATTATTGTTACGGTGACGCTGGATTTTCTGGCGTTTGGGATTATTGCCCCGGTTTTGCCGAACCTGATTATCCGATTTGAAGGCGGAAACATGGCGCGGGCATCGGATATCACGGGATATTTCGGGTTCGCGTGGAATCTGATGCAATTTTTATTTTTGCCGGTGCTGGGGGCTTGGAGCGACCGGTTCGGGCGGCGTCCGGTGATCTTGATTTCGTGCCTAGGATTGGGGCTGGATTACATCTTTATGGCGGTGGCACCGACGTTGCGGTGGCTGTTTGTGGGGCGATTGATCAGCGGGATCACGGCGTCAAATGTGTCGACCGCGTTTGCTTATATAACGGACGTCACGCCACCGGAGGGACGAGCGAAGAGATTTGGGCTGCTGGGGGCGGCGTTTGGGGTGGGATTTGTGGTGGGGCCCGCGGTGGGCGGATTGCTTGGTCAATATAACCTGCGCGCGCCGTTTTGGGCGGCGGCGGTGTTGAGCCTGGCGAATTTTCTGTATGGATTATTTGTGCTGCCGGAATCGTTGCCGAAGGAACAACGGGCGAAATCGGCGTGGCACATGGCGAACCCGATGGGATCGCTGACATTGCTGCGGTCGCATCCGGAGCTGGCTGGATTGTCGATCGTGGTGTTTCTGTATTACCTGGCGCACCAATCGTTGCAGAACGTGTGGGTGCTTTATACGGAGTACCGGTATGGGTGGAACACCCAGAGCGTGGGAATTTCGCTGGCGTTGGTGGGGATTTGCGCGGTGATTGTGTCAGGCGGGCTGGTGGGACCGTACGTGAAGAAATTCGGAGAGAGATTCAGCCTGGTCAGCGGATTGTTTTACGGATTTTTGGGCTTCGCGGGATTTGGGCTCGCCTGGCGAGGCTGGGGAGCGCTGGCGGCGATCCCATTTATTGCGTTGTGGGGGGTGGCGGGACCGGCGATGCAATCGCTGATGTCGCAGAGGGTGGACGCGACGTCGCAGGGGAAATTGCAGGGAGCGATCAATTCTTTGCGGGCATTGACGGGGATGGCCGGGCCGCTGTTGTTTACGCAGGTATTTTCGAGGGTGATTGCGGAAGACACAAACCTGCATCTGCCAGGTGCGCCATATTTTGTGGCGGGGACGTTGTTGGTAGCCGCGATGATCGTGGCGATGGTGGTGACGCGTGGATATGCGGTGCGGGGTCCGGCGACCACTTCCTGAATTAAGGATTTCTAACACAGAGCACACAGAGATCGGGCCGCAGAGGACACCGAGAAGAGAAATGCAGGAAGGCGGCCTAAAGCCGCCCCTACACCGGAGGGGTAGGACGAATCCACACATTTGATGGGATGAATCGGGTTTATTGATTATGGCGTCGCGGGGGTATAGGCTGGAGACCCGTCCCGCGTGAGGAGTGGCCCGTCCCACACGCAAGTGCATCCGGGGTGCAAAGAGCGCACCTCACAATTCGGGCGCTACGAAGAATTCAGAAAGTTGAGGGAGGAACGGACATGGCTACAGCGACTTCTGTGATTGAACCCAAGGTGAAAGTATCGGCTAAGAAGCTTTTGATTAACGGGAAGTGGGTGGATGCGGCCTCGGGGAAGACTTTCCCGACGATCAATCCTTCGACGGGTGAAGTGATTACACATGTGGCAGAGGCGGATGCGGCCGATGTGGATAAGGCGGTGGCTGCGGCGCGGGCGGCCTTTGAGAAGGGGGCTTGGCGGAAGATGTCGGCTTCGGCGCGCGGCGTGTTGATGAACAAGCTGGCGGATTTAATTGAGAAGAACATTGAGGAGTTAGCGGAACTGGAGGCGCTGGATAACGGGAAGCCGTATCAGGTGGCGCTGACTGCGGATTTGCCGCTGACGATTGCTTGCTACCGGTACTACGCGGGCTGGGCGGACAAGAATCAGGGGAAGACGATTCCGGTGCAGGGGCGGTATTTCACGTACACGAAGCATGAGCCCGTGGGCGTGGTGGGGCAGATTATTCCTTGGAATTTTCCGTTGTTGATGCAGGCGTGGAAGTTGGGGCCGGCGCTGGCGGCGGGTTGCACAGTGGTGATGAAGCCTGCGGAGCAGACACCACTCTCGGCGTTGCGGGTGGGCGAACTGGCGCTGGAGGCGGGCATTCCGGAAGGGGTGCTGAATTTGCTGCCGGGGTACGGGCCGACGGCGGGCGCGGCGATTGCGCGGCACATGGATGTAGACAAGGTGGCGTTTACCGGGTCGACGGAAGTGGGCCATTTGATTATGCGGGCGGCGGCCGATTCGAACTTGAAGCGGGTGACGCTGGAATTGGGCGGGAAGAGCCCGAACATTGTGTTTGCGGACGCGGACATGGACAAGGCGATTGAAGGGGCGCACTTTGCGCTGTTCTTCAATCAGGGGCAATGCTGCTGCGCGGGGTCGCGGTTGTTTGTGGAGGAGAAGTGCTACGACGAGTTCGTAGAGAAGAGCGCGGCGCGCGCGAAGCGGCGGACGGTGGGCAATCCGTTTGACAAGAAGACGGAGCAGGGCCCGCAGGTGGACGAGGAGCAATTTAACAAGGTGATGGGCTACATCGAGGCCGGGAAAAAGGACAAGGCCAAGCTGGTGGCTGGCGGAAACCGCGTGGGCGACAAGGGGTATTTCATCGAGGCGACAGTGTTCGCCGACGTGAAAGACGACATGCGGATTGCGCAGGAGGAGATTTTTGGACCGGTGATGTCGATCCTGAAGTTCAAGGACCTTTCGGAAGTGGTGGAGAGGGCGAACAAGTCGCTGTATGGATTGGCGGCGGCGGTTTGGACGCAGGACATTACGAAGGCTCATGCGATTGCGGATGGCGTGCGTGCGGGGACGGTGTGGGTGAATTGTTATGACGTGTTCGACGCCGCGGCGCCGTTTGGAGGGTTCAAGCAGTCGGGGATTGGGCGGGAGTTGGGAGAGTATGGGTTGGCGAATTATACGGAGGTTAAGACGGTTACGGTGAAGCTGTAACGTAAGCCGTTAGCCGCACGCCAAGAACGAAGAGTTGGCCACCTGAAGGTGGCCGCTACGCGGGAATGAAGATAGGATGAGTTGGGCAAGGGGTCCAGTGCGCTGGGCCCCTACTTTTTTATGGCGATCGTTACTCGACAATATGATGGTAAGGATTTTGGGCGGCTGCACAAGCTGGACCAGGAGTGTTTTCCGCCGGGGATTTCGTACAGCAAGTGGTCGCTGCATTATTATTTGAGTTTGCCGGGGGCGGATTGCCTGGTGGCGGAAGAGGGGAAGCAGATCGCGGGATTTATTCTGGCCGAGAAGAATCCGCCGCTGGGGCACATTATTACGCTGGATGTGGCGGAGGGGTTTCGAAGGAGAGGGGTGGGGACGATGCTGCTGCGGGAGATGGAGCAGCATTTTGCGTTTCAGGGGGTGCAATCGGTGTTGTTAGAGACGTCAGTGGAGAATAAGAGCGGGATTGCGTTCTGGGAGCGGCATGGATATCGTACGGAGGCGGTGGTGAAGAAATATTATTTGGGGAAGATTGATGCGTTTGAGATGAGGAAGAAAATAGAAAGGGGAAAATAGAAAAGGGAAAATAGAAAAAAGAAAACAGTAAAGATAACGCAGAGGCGCGGAGGGCGCAGAGATTCGCGGAGAAGAGAAACCCAAGAGCACAGCCAAGAATGGCTGTGCCACAAGAAACCAAGAGCAGGGGAGGAAGTGGCTGTGGCACTAGTGAAGGAAGAGTGTGTCGCGCCTCTGGCGCTTGAGGAACTTTTTGGTTTTGTACCCAGCCCTTACCCTTCGGCTTCGCTCAGGGCAGGCGGGCTGGGCTAATTTCTGCCGCGCCTCCGGCGCTCAGGAAAGAAAACTACCAGGAGAGAATGCGTGAACGATTACCTTTTGAGTGCGATTTTGGGGGTGGTGGAGGGATTGACGGAGTTTTTGCCGGTTAGTTCTACGGCCCATTTGCGGATTGCGGAGGCGCTGCTGCACCTGGATTTGGGAAGCGCGTATTGGAAGATGTACACGATTGTGATTCAGCTGGGGGCGATATTGACCCTGCCGATTTATTTTCGGGAACGGATTGGGAAATTTCTTGCGACGTTTCCGAAGGGCGAGCGCGGGGACCGCACGATTTTGACGCATCCGTTGAGCCTGGTGCTGATCGCGTTCGTGGTGACGGCGATACCGGCGTTTTTGATGACGAAGATTATTGGGAAGCATCTAGAGAGCTTGACCATCATCGGGAGCTCCCTGCTGATTGGCGGGATTGTGATGTGGTTTGTGGATGCGCGGAATGCGAAGGCGGAGGCGGCGGGAGAGCAGGCGGGCGGCGGGCTCATCAAGATTTGGCATATGGAGGATATGAATTTGGGGCAGGCGGTTTGGATTGGGGCTTGCCAGATCTTGTCGGCGGTGTTTCCGGGGACATCGAGGTCGATGTCTACAATTGCGGCGGGGCAGTTGGCGGGAATGTCGCGAGCGTCGGCTTTGGAGTTTTCGTTTTTTCTGTCGATACCGACGATGGTGGTGGCCACTTGCTATGACTTGCTGAAGTCGGCAGTGGGAAAACATGCGGATGCGATTTCGGTTGCGCACATTGATTCGCATGGGTGGATTGTTTTGGGGATTGGATTTGTGGTGTCGTTTGTGGTGGCTTATGGATCGGTGGCGTGGTTTATGGGGTACGTGAGGCGGAGGGGGTTTGCGCCGTTTGCGATTTACAGGATTATTTTGGGGGTGGCGGTTTTGTATTTCGCTTCGCGGATGGGATGAGGAAGAAAGAGAGCTTACCGCAGAGACGCACGGGGCGCAGAGAAGAAGCAGAAGAGTTCACCACAGAGTTAGCAGAGGGCCTCAGAGAGAGCGGAGATTATCGGGCAGGAAGAATAGGAGCGCGATGACGAGACATCGTTGGGGAGTTGGTGCGGGCGTTTGGTTGACGCTGATCGTTCCGATTTTTGTGGCGGGGGCTTGGGGGCAGTCGGATGTGAATGGGCGGGTGGATACGGTGGTTGGGGCGGACATGCGGGAGCAGCAGATACCGGGGCTGGGGCTGGCGGTTTTGCGGGACGGGAAGATGGTGAAGACGAAGGGGTACGGGTTGGCGAATGTGGAGTTGAATGTGGCAGTGAAGCCGGGAACGGTATTTCAGACTGGGTCGGTGGGGAAACAGTTTACGGCAACGGCGGTGATGATGCTGGTGGAGGAGGGAAAGGTCGGGCTGGACGACAACCTCAGTAAATACCTGGCGGGGACGCCGCCGGGGTGGAAAGACGTGACGGTGCGGCATTTGCTGACGCACACTTCGGGGATTGCGGATTATGCGGACGCAGACAACGTGAAGGCGGGCGCGCTGATCAATCTGCGGGGGGATTATACGGAAAAGGAGTTGTACGAGAAGCTGGTGCAGTTGCCGCTACAATTTGAGCCGGGGACGAAGTGGAAGTACAGCAATTCCGGGTATGTGCTGCTGGGGGTTTTGATTCATAAGGTGACAGGGGAGTTTTATGGGGATTTTCTGCAGGAGCGGATTTTCCGACCACTCGGGATGAGCGCTACGCGGATTATCAGCGAACGGGACATTGTGGCGAACCGGGCGAGCGGATACGAGCTTGTGAAGGGTGAGATCAAGAATCAAGAGTGGGTATCGCCCACGCTGAACACTACGGCGGATGGGGCGTTGTATACGAACGTGCTGGATTTGGGAAAGTGGGATGCGGCGTTGTATACGGAGAAGCTGGTGAAGAAGGCTAGCTTGGCGCAGATGTGGACGCCGGTGAAGCTGAAGGATGGGAAGACGGCGCCTTACGGGTTTGGGTGGTTTTTGAACGAGGTGAATGGGCACCGGTTGATTGAGCATGATGGGGCGTGGCAGGGGTTTACTATGACTATTTCCAGGTACGTGGATGATGGATTGACGGTGGTGGTGATGACAAATCTGGATGCGGAACATTCAGAGCCGGCGAATATTGCGCATGTGGTGGCGGGGATTTACTTGGCTTCGAGGGCGAAGTGAAGAAAGGAGAGCTGAACGGAGCGCCGCAGAGAGCGCAGAAAAGAGAAACCCAAGAGCACAGGCAGGAGTGCCTGTGCCACATAAGGGATTTGAGTTTGGAAACATGGAGGAAGATGGGCTTGTGCAGGACGAGGGGTTTGATATGATTTGGACGTTCCTCGTGAGCAGGGGCTACAGCGCCGCTTCCTGCTTGGCGACACAACGGAATTGTTGTGCTCGCAGACACTCAGCCTTCCCCCGGCTATAAAAACGGCCCGCCTCAGACCCTTCGGCTATGCTCAGGGCAGGAGGCGGCCCCTACATAGGCAAGAGCTCAGGAGAAATACGTGCGCTTCCTTACACCTACTGAAAATAAGCGGCTCAATGAGCTGATTGGATTTTTGTGCGTCGTGGCGGCTGTCCTGATTGGACTGGCGCTGATTTCGTATTCGCCGCGGGATGCGGCGTTCAACGTGAGCGCGACGGACGGAGAAGGCCACCTCACACGCAACTGGATGGGGCCGGTGGGGGCGTATTCGTCGGACCTGCTGTTCCAGATATTCGGATTTGCGGCGTTTCTGATTCCGGTGGCGATGGGGATTCTGGGCTACCGTTGGTGCCGGAGCCGGGCGATTGATTCGCAGGCGGCGACGCTGACGGGATACGTGCTGCTGATGTTGTCGCTCCCTTCCCTGCTGTCGCTGGTGAAATTTCCGGAGGTTCGCGGGGCTGTCCCGGCGGGAGGCGTGCTGGGATCGCTGGTGTCGCACGGATTGCAGAGCGGATTTAATTTCTGGGGCGCGTGCCTGGTGGCCGGAGCGCTGCTGGTCGTGTCGCTGTTTATGACGACGAGATTTTCGTTCAGCGGAGCGCATGCCTGGGCGAACAGTTCCAAGGGACCAATGCGGAAGATCGAGAAGATGGGGATTTTGCAGCGGGTGCAGGCGCGATGGGGGGACTGGCGGGAAGAGCGCGAGCAGGAGCGGATGAGGCGCGCAGTGGAAGAGCGGCGGATCGTGGGACGGAAGCCGGTGGCTCCGCAGATTGCGGGCAAATCACAACCGGAGAAGGAACAACCGAAAGGCATCAAGCTGCAAGATTTGAGCGACATTTTTAGGAACAAGAAGTCTGGGGCGGTAGCGGAGAAGGACGAGGAGGAAGAGGACCCGAAGCACAAGATGCCCATCATGGTGCTCAGCAAGGAGAAGCCAGCCCCAGAGAAGAAGGGCGATCCGAAGATTGCCAAGGGAAATGCGAACTACAAGCTGCCGCCCATCAATTTACTGCGGGAGGGCGAAGGCAGCCACAAGCTGGACGAGAACGAGCTGAAATACAGGGCGCGGGCGATTGAGGAGAAGTGCCACGAGTTTGACGTGGAAGGGCGCGTGACGCAGATCAACCCGGGTCCGGTGGTGACTACGTTTGAATTCAAACCGGAAGCGGGAATCAAGTACAGCCGGATTATCGGATTGACGGAGGATTTGTGCCTGGCGCTGCAGGCAGAGTCGATTTTGATCGAGCGCATCCCGGGAAAATCGACGATTGGGATTGAGGTGCCGAACGACAAGCGGGAGACGATTGCGCTGAGAGAGATCATCGAGGCGCAGGAGTTTTCGAATTCGCCGAGCAAACTGACGCTGGCGATGGGGCGCGATTTGCACGGGCGGATTCGGGTGACGGATCTGGCCGCGATGCCGCACTTGCTGATTGCGGGCTCGACGGGCACGGGCAAGAGCGTCTTCATCAATTCGCTGATGATGTCGATTCTGTACAAGGCGACGCCGGACGAAGTGAAGATGGTGCTGGTGGACCCGAAGCGGCTGGAACTGAATTTGTACGAGGGGATTCCACACCTGATCGCGCCGGTGGTGACGGACCCGAAGGTGGCGTCGAACGTGTTGCGGAATGCGACGCGGGAGATGGAGAACCGGCTGAAGCTGCTGGCGCAGCGCGGCGTGCGGAATATTGACCAGTACAACCGAACGTTCCAGAAGCAGCAACCGCTTTCGCTGTTTGATAACACGGTGGAGAGCGAGCACAAGCCGCTTCCTTACCTGATCATCATCATTGACGAGTTGGCGGACTTGATGATGGTGGACACGAACAATGTGGAGGAATCGATTACGCGCTTGGCGCAGATGGCGCGTGCGGTTGGGATTCACTTGATTTTGGCGACGCAGCGGCCGTCGGTGGACGTGATTACGGGACTGATCAAGGCGAACTTCCCTGCCCGGATTTCTTTCCGAGTGGCGAGCAAAGTGGACTCGCGGACGATTCTGGATTCGAATGGGTCGGAGTCGCTGCTGGGCAAGGGCGACATGCTGTATTTGCCGGCGGGCTCGGCGCGACTGCACCGGATTCACGGGCCGCTGGTGAGCGAGGACGAGATCGTGAGCGTTTGCGATTTCTGGCGGAATCAAGCGCAGGCGAAATACAACGAGGCCTTGCTGGAGGCACCGAAGGACGAGGATGGAAAGCCCATCACAAATTCGAAGGGCGGAGGTTCGCATGGCGGCGGGGATGCGGATGCGGGCGGCGAGGATGTGGATGATGATTTGTATCAGGATGCGGTGAGGATTTGCTGCGAGATGGGGCGGGCGTCTACTTCGACATTGCAGCGGAGATTGCGGATCGGGTATGGGCGCGCGGCGCATTTGATCGATTTGATGGAGAAGGATGGGATTGTGGGACCGCCGGACGGAACTCGGCCGAGAGAGGTTCTGAAGGGCCGGGAATGGATGAAGGAGTTTGATGAGGCGCAGGGGTAGTGACTGGTGACTCGTGGGTGCGGCACCCGGCCCGTTCACGCAAAAAGTTTTCCGACATTATCCTCAGGATTCACAGGCCGCATGTTTGACAAGTGTATTTTGTCCGCCGATACTTCGAATCAGCAAGGCGACCTGTAGCTTAGAAGGAGTCTTTGTACATGGCTTTTGCTACTTATCCGATCCCCTAGCCAGGCCCGGAACCGTAGCATTGAGAGCGCGGGAAACTAATCCCGAGGTGGCGAGTTCGAATCTCGCCAGGTCGCCTTACAAATCTAACGAGCCAATCCTACTTCAGGCGCGGCACACGGTTCAACCCCGAATTGGGCTGGGTTTTCCTCAATAAATTTTCGTTTTAGATTCGTCATCATTGTTCACAGGTAGTTCCAGGTGTAGGATTACTGCAAGTGCAAATCCAATAACCGAGAATCTCAAAAATGAATCCAGTCGAAAAAAGAACAATCAAGTTGGGGCTAATCGCTAACGCAGTGTTTTTCGTTCTCATCTTCTTCGTTCAGAGACTTGCGAGCCTTGCTTGGAACCTGGTGTTGAAGTTAGGTGGTCATCTTCACCAGGGGTATGTTGACAGCATTTATCGGAGTGCGGGCGCAGGGGAGCAAAATTTAGTCGGACATATGACCCTATTGTTCCTGCTTTCCGCACCCCTATACCTGATATTTTATTTTCAGTTGACGTCAAGGAACGAGACAGCAGCGGCGCCGGATCGCCCAAATGCACGTCGTTACCTGGAAAAGTTTGAACGGGGGATCCTGCTTATAGGGGCAATCTCGGGGATCCCTGCTTACTTCTCAATGTTCCTCATTTTTTCGATTTCGTTTGGTATATTCCAAATCAATGCGTCATTCGACCGGCGCCTCACTGTTTTAGCTCCCGCGATTACTGACGTCGAGTATAAGACTCTGAAGGCGCGTTGGGCGAATATGCAAAGCAAAGCTGATTACGACGCGCTCGTTTCGGACATGGACAATCGGGCAGCTATGTTAAACGTTAAATTGCCCCCTGTGCGGAAGCCCTGACCTTCCTTAGAAAATCTTCCTAGGACTTAAAATGGGCTGCAGTTTATTTCCCTTCAGATTCCCTCGTTAGTATTGAGGAAACGAGGGTGGCGGCGTGTTCGCAGAGTTTGCGGTCGTCGGGGCCGAAGGCGGCGTGGAAGTGGGAGTCGATGTCGAGTTCGCCGACGACTTTGCCGCGGACGAAGACGGGGACGACGATTTCGGATTTGGTTTCGAGAGAGCAGGCGAGATAGCGGGAGTCGGAGTTGACGTCGTCGACGACGATGGTTTTGCCGGTGGAGGCCGCGGCGCCGCAGATGCCCTGGTTGAGGGGAATGCGGGTGTGGGGCGTCATGGTGCCCTTGAAGGGGCCGAGGACGAGCGTGTCGCCCCCTTCCCTTTCAAGCATGTAGAAGCCGACCCAGTTGTAGCGGGTAAGGTGCTCGTGGAGAAGCGAGACGATGGATTTCATCAAGGCCTCGCCTGATGTGGCGGATTTGGCCAGTGCGTCGAGTTGCGGAATGAGGTCCGAACATTTCTGGTTTGTGGCGGTCATGAGCGTAGTTATTTTATCTTGGGCATTCCTAAAATACCAAAGGCGGCCGCTCCGGAGAAGCATCCGGAGTCCACAAAGCGGACCTCAGAAGTCGGCCGCTACATGGCTGGAAGCGGGCTAGATAGCTTGGCCACCTGAAGGTGGCCGCTACAAAGTGGGAATTTCTGGTCGAATTTGACAGCACTGAGAGCGGACACTAAACTAATTGAGTTGAGCTGCCGGGGTAGCTCATTGGTAGAGCGCCGCCCTGAAAAGGCGGGCGTAGCCAGTTCGATTCTGGCCCCCGGCACCATGCACTCGCGTAAATGCATGTTTTCCGAAAAAGTCTAGCTGACCGCTGGCCTTAAAGCCGATTCCTCCGCATTCCGAAACTCTTTCCAGCGTGCACTTCCCAATCTGTTCGGCCAAGAGTGCCCGAGCTTCATGAATTGCTTTGGGGTCGGCCAGCGCATTCCGTAAGCGCTAACCAGGCTGTGGCTAGACCGGATTTTGAACACTTCCAGGAGAGGAACTTAGCGGCCGTGCGATACACCAGCAAGCGCAGCTTCGTTTTCTTGACTCACGCTGGAGATTCTTTCGATCACGGCGCGGACGATATGGATCTTGTAGTAGACATAAACGAAATACATCACTGGCATAATCAGCAGGCCTGCGGCCAGGTTTGTGCCGTGGCTCGCGGCGGCAGCCAGACCCGCCACAGCGGCGCCTACCAGGAAGTAAGGAAACGTCCATTCATAACAAGAGGACCATAGCTCTTTCAGGGGGCGTCCCTCGGCCAGAGAAATGACCAGCGAAACAAGCCCGGTGTTCAGAATCACATACACGCAGGCTCCCAGGACCATCATTGTGGCGAGAGAATTCCAACCCGCCATAGCCGAAACGCTGTGCGAGGTCCAATATGCTGCGGCTGTACAAACCGTCAGGCAGGCTGCGTTGAACAGCACCTGTACCGGCTTAGGCCGTTGTTGGGTGTTCCACAGGGACTGAACGAGCGCCCCGCCGAAACCGATGACCACAGTCTCACCAAAGCTGAATAAGGCGATGCCAACCAAAATGAAAACAAAATTTATGGATATGGTGGTTTTAAAGCCCGGCAGGCGCACCTTCATCGCGGAGGCCAGCATCGCCAGTGCGAAGAATAGGACGAACTGCCCGGGGTTTCCTGAATTCCATTGATAGGCCACGGCACTCAAGAGGGCCGTAGCAATTGCGGCGATCGTGGCGATGTAGGCTTTGGCTAGGCTTGGCATTTTCTTGATTCCTCCTCTCATTCCTTATGGCTATGCCGGCCTAAAATTGGTCGCCAGTTGTACCACCGCTATTGCCCCAGACTACGGAGTTACCCCAGACTACGGAATTGCCCCAGACCACGGAGTTACCCCAGACTACGGAGTTGCCCCAAACTACGGAATTACCCCACACAACCGAATTGCCCCAGACTACGGAGTTGCCCCAAACTACGGAGTTATTCCAGATTGTTGAGGGATCGCCTACGACAGAGACGGAGTTGGTGGATGAGTTATAGACCGCCTGGGGAGACTTTGCGGCGCCCACGCTCGATGGAGCGAGATCGGTATTGGCGAGCGCGGCCGAAGCGTCCACAGACCCTGCACCAACTGCAAAGAGGTCCTGTTCAATCTGGTAAACAACGCCCGTGCCTTGGTCCGTAGCCGTCACGTACGAGGAGAAGCCCTTCCAGGCGGTCTTCATCAAGCGAGCTTTCACCTGATCCGGAGTGAGTGAGGGTGTCTTCTGCAGCAGGAGAGCTGCGACACCGCTAACAACCGGCGTCGCCATACTCGTGCCGCTGAGGCGCATGTACCTGGGAGAGCCGAAGTTCGGCCCGCAGTTGCTCAGTGAATAGTTGCAGGGATAAACGGCAAGTGCGGGGTACGAAGTGGCCAGCGTGTCGGTCGGGGAGGCCATACGAGAGACCACTTGATTGCCGGGAGCGACGAGGTCTGGTTTGACGATGTGATCGAACGACGTGGGCCCCTTCGAGCTGTAGCTGGTCATCGTCTGGGCAGCTTGTGAACCTGTACCGTGGGTATTTGTCGCCCCGACCGTGATCACATAGGGATCATTCCCCGGGGCGCCAATGGTGGCATACCCGCTTGTGCCTGCCCCGTTATACTGGCCCATGTTGCCAGCCGCGACGACAACGACGATGCCAGCTTTCCAGGCGGATTCCACAGCCTGGCAAAGCGGATCGAGAGTATAGCTCTCGTACACTCCACGGGCCAGCGAAAGGTTTAGGACTCGAATGTTATATGTGCTCCGGAGAGCGATCGCCTGTTGTATCGCAGCGATCACCACACTGTCCGTTCCGGCACCTGTGGAATCCAGCGCACGAAGATTGATGATAGTTGCTTCCGGTGCAACGCCCCGATAAACACCCAGGTAATTAAAGTAGGAAGAACTGTAGCCATTCCCGGCGAGGATGCCGGCGACGTGGGTACCGTGGCCGTAAAGGTCAGTGGTGGTTGACTCCGTGGTGACAAAATTCTGGCTATACACGATGCGAGAAGATGTGTTGCTGTCGGAATTCAAGTCGTAGTTACTGGTCACGCCGCTGTCAAGGACCGCAATCCCGATACCTGTGCCGTCCCAACCGCTGGAGTAGGCGAGATCTGCGTTCACAGCTCTTACCACATGATCGAGAGAGCCTCTTACCGGGCGATTCGGTGAAATGTAGGCGACATCCGGATCGTTCGCCAGGTCATCCAGCGCATCAACCGGAACGGAATAGTGGGCAGCCTTGATGAAATCCAGCTTCGTCTTGAGGACCCCGCCCTTGTTCATCACCCTCTGGTGGTGGGCATCCGTCGGGGGCACATTATATTGGACGATGACGTCCACTGTGTCGCCGCTATGGTCAGCTTTAAGAGCGTGAAGGTCGCTCGACAGCCCATGCTTATTGCCGTTGGCAAGGGCCAATCCGGCAATCAGCAGCGTGATCAAGGCCAAGAGCGAGAGACGCGCGCCCCATGTGGTCGTCTTCAGAATGCTGCCCTGAGAGGATCGGCCGGTTCCAGGTGTGCAACACATGAGAGGGGCTCCTTGACTGAGTCAGCGTCCAAGTAGGGGAACCAGGGGCCGAAGCCTTGGAGCTGTCAGCACGTACAGTGTCCGTTTTGGCACCGATGTGCGTCGATGGTACAGGGGGGGCCCAGGTGTGGTACTAAAGTACGGCCGGTTTTCTGTTACCTGAAGAGCACGTATCACTGGGTGTGACTCTCCGGCTCAGAACTGGCTCTGCAGCCTGAAAGGCAGTATCCCTTTCAATACAAACACTTCCCGTACTATTCCCATTACATGAGTGAGTTATCAGAATTTATTAATAAGGACGGCGTTCTGCGCTCTGCGAAGGGCCAGAACGGCGAAGACTACCCAGGGATCACTTTACCAATGGAAATGTTTGTTTGCTGATCTTGACTGTTCCCAAGGCTTCGTGGCGTTTCATTTGGGTACGAGCACTATAGTCGGGAGCGGTTCGGAAGAGAACGGAAAGACGCGTGGAAGCAACCGCTGCCAAGAACTACTGGAGAGACTCCTGGCGTGACGTTCAGTCACTCGGGCGACCCGCTTTTGCCTTTATCTTTACCCAGCTTATTGGAGGGCTCCCGCTGGTCCTCTACGCCCTCCTGCACTGGCACTCCGAAGACTTCTTCCGATATGTCTGTTTTCTGACCGTCGCTTTGTTCGCCTCCGTACTGAAGGTGCAGCTACCAGGCATCAAGGCCACGATGTCCGCGAATTTCCTCTTTATTCTTGTAGGCATCCTGGATCTGTCCTATTCCGAGACATTGCTTATGGGATGCCTTGGGGGCCTCATCCAGTCCTTGTGGCAAGCAAATCCTCGTCCCCGCCCGATTCAGTGGCTCTTTAATTTCGCAAATCTCGCCCTCTCCATTAGCGCCGCAGAGTTTGTCTTTCACAGCAAACTCGCTGCCGGCGTCGGATTTCGCTGGCCCCTGCTGATAGCCGCGGCTGCGACAACCTATTTTGCGTTCAATACGCTTTCTGTCTCCGGCATCATCGCCATGACTGAAGGCCGCAATCCTGTCCATATCTGGAAGGAATGCTATCTGTGGGCCTTCCCGTATTATTTGCTCGGTGCGCTGATTGCGTGTGGTGTGAGCGCCATCAATCGGCTGGTCGGCTGGCAATATTCTATTCTGGTCTTCCCAATCGTCTATTGGATTTACCGCTCATACAGAATCTACCTGGGCCGTCTTGAGGCGCAAAAAAAACATGCCGAAGAAATCGCGGCGCTTCATTTGCGCACGATTGAGGCGCTTTCCCTGGCGATCGAAGCGAAGGATCACACCACTCACGATCACCTGCGCCGCGTGCAACTCTATGCAGTCGAGATTGCCAAGGAACTTGGGCTGGAAGAAGCGCAGATGAATGCCGTACGCGCAGCGTCCATGTTGCACGACATCGGCAAGCTGGCGGTCCCCGAGAACATTCTCTCCAAACCGGGACGTCTCACGCCGGAAGAATTCGAGAAAATGAAGATTCATCCGCTAGTGGGCGCGGAGATATTGGATCGCGTCCAATTCCCTTATCCTGTTGTGCCTATCGTGCGCTCCCATCACGAAAAATGGGACGGCACAGGCTATCCGGAGGGACTGAGGGGGGAAGCCATCCCCATTGGAGCCCGAATTCTCTCAGCCGTGGACTGCTTTGATGCGCTTGCCTCTGAGCGCCCCTATCGTCGGGCAATGAGCCCAGAAGAAGCCATGGTCAACCTTAGTGCTGAAAAAGGGCGGAGTTTTGATCCCCGCGTCGTTGAAGTGATGGAACGCCGGTATCGGGAACTAGAAGCCATGGTCAGCTCCATGGAAACCGAAAGGCGGCGCCTGGATATCGCACCCAAAATCGATCGCAATGTCGCGCCCTCTTCGGGGTATGCCGAAGCACCAAACGAAGCGGAGGTCCGTGCCGCCTCCTTCCTCACTTCCATCATTTCGGCGCGGCAAGAGGCTCAGCTCCTTTTTGAACTCGCCCAAACACTCGGAAACTCTTTGAGCTTGAGGGAAACCCTTTCGGTGGTTGCGAGCCGCTTGAAGCAAATGGTACCCCACGACGCGATTGTCTTTTACATATGCCAGGACGGGCTGCTGATTCCAGAATATGCGCATGGGGTAGACTACGACATTTTTTCAACGCTACGAATTCCCCGAGGGGAAGGTCTTTCCGGTTGGGTAGCGCTGAACGAGAAGCCGATAAGCAACGGCAATCCTGCGGCAGAAACTCTTCACACGAGGGTTCCTTCACGTGTGACGACCTTACAGGCGGCGTTGAGCGTTCCCCTTGGAGGTCACGACGGCGTTGCGGGAGTGCTGACCCTGTACGGACGCGAAAAGAATTGTTTCACCAAAGAACACCTCCGGATGCTGTTAGCGGCCAGCTCCAAACTTGGACTTTCGGTCGAGAACGCACTCCAGTACGAAAAAGCGCAAAGCACAGCGAGCACCGATTTTCTCACGGGGCTCCCCAACGCCAGGTCAATTTGCCAGCATTTGGAGAAGGAGCTTGCCCGCATACGGCGTTCAAAGAAGCCACTTGCAGTGCTGTTGTGCGACCTCAATGGCTTTAAAAAGGTGAATGACACGTTTGGACACCTCACCGGGAACAAGTTGCTTCAGGAAATTGCCGTCAAATTCAGATCGTCGTGCCGAGACTATGACCAGGTTGGACGTCTGGGAGGAGATGAATTCGTATTTGTTCTTCCCGAGGTAACAAAAGACACCGTCTTCGAAGTACAAGAGCGATTGACACGCGCAGTGCAAGAGGCGAGTCGCGCTGTGTGCCCGGAATTGATTGTCTCCGTCAGCGTCGGTAGCTCATTTTATCCCGCGGATGGCGCCACGGGAGAGGAGCTTCTCTCCGAGGCAGACCGGAGCATGTACGAGGTGAAAGAAAAACACTATTCGAAGGCTGAACTGATTCCGAGTGACTTTCGAGCGAATGTGGACTGAACGTGATCAGACACGCAAAAGCCGGGATACTTTTCCGCCATGGGTTGCGCCGGGTTTCGTTCCTAATTTGCCTGGGGATTGGTGGTGCTCTTTTTAGCGCGACGCTGATCCGATTTGCACCAGGCTATGGTGTTCAAGAGCGTGAACTCGATCCGCGATGGAGCGCGAAGAGCGTAGAGGCCTTGCGCCAGGAACAGGTGTTACACGAAGGACTGGCATCCTTTTATTTCCATTACCTTTCGGCACTCGCCCATGGCGATCTCGGAGAATCCGAATCCCTGAAACGCCCGGTTCGGGAGTTACTCGCCCAGCGGTTTCCGCTAACCGGTAGCGCGATCGTTCGAGGCTTGGGTGTTGCATGGCTGGCAGCCACGCTGCTTGCATCCCTGGGATTGGCCTCGCGCGGTTGGTTCTACGAAGCTTCGGGGACCGCCGTCAGCAGTCTGCTCCTATCTCTACCTTCGGCAGTGATCGCTATGCTTGCCGTTCACCTGAGAGCTCCAACCTTCTGCGCGATTAGCGTTGTGGTATTTCCCCGGCTCCATCGTTACATGCGGAGTTTGTTGCTGCGTTCCTATGACCAGCCTCACGTCCTTGCAGCACGAGCCAGAGGGCTGGGAGGCGTTTCGATTTTTTGGCGGCACGTCCTACCGCTTGCCACACCGCCACTCTTCGCCCTTCTCGGGGTGTCGTTCGCGATCGCCTTCGGTGCAGCGATTCCCATCGAAGCCTTGTGCGATTCGCCGGGGCTAGGGCAACTCGCGTGGCAGGCCGCACTCAGCCGGGATTTACCCCTCATCGTCAATGTGACGCTGATTGTCTGTTTGGTGATGCTCGCAGCTAACGCGCTAGCCGATCTGGCCGGGCGCGCTTTCGCGGGAGACACGCAATGAACCCCGCGCAAAAGGCGGCGGCTGTGACACTGTGCGTGATCTTTGCCCTCATGGTCCTTGCCACCATCCTCGTGCCCGCGCCTTATGCGAGGCAATTTCGAGATATCCCGAACGCTGGCCCCTCGAGGGCACATCCCCTCGGCACAGATGCGCTGGGCCGCGATTCCCTATCCCGATTGCTCTATGGGACGCGGGTCTCGCTGCTGCTGGCCCCGGCCGCGGCTCTTCTTTCCACCTTGATAGCCGCAGTGCTAGGGAGCGCCGCGGGGTTTCTTGGCGGGTCGTTCGAACGGATTGTCCTTGCCGCGACGGACATCTCTCTCGCGTTGCCATGGCTCTTTCTTCTTCTCACCGTTCGCGCCATGTTACCCCTCGACATTCCGCCGATGGCGTCGGTTATTATCGCCTTCTTGATGATGGGCCTGCTGGGCTGGCAGGCTTCGGTTCGGGTCATCTGCGCTGCAGCGCGCGGGGTCAGAGATTCCGATTTTTTGCTCCTTGCCCGCTCCTCCGGGTGCAAGCCTATACGGCTCCTGGTGTGCCACGTGGCACCAAACCTGCGTCCACTTTTCTATGCGCAATTCTGGATTTCGATCCCGTTGTTCATATTGACCGAGGCGAACCTGAGCATTTTGGGGCTTGGGGTGATGGAGCCGATGCCGTCATGGGGAAATTTGCTACGGGGCTTCGAAGATTTTTCGGCGGTCGCGGCAAATCCGTGGATGCTGGTACCGCTCATTCTCCTCGTAATTGTGGTCATGTGTTTTCAACTAGTTCTACCGTCGCCGGAGGTCATCCAATGATACGCCGTGTCTGCGTTGCTCTCACTCTTACCCTGGTCCTGTGCTTGCCGCCTTTCGTTGGTGCGGACTCTGCCAGTCAGCCGGGTGGCGAGCTCCATTTCTGCCTCCGCGGGGAACCGAAAACTTTCAATCCGCTGCTGGTTGAAGAGGATGCTTCCGAAGCTATCCGGTACCTCACGGGTGGAGTTCTGATCCGCCTGAATCGGCAAACCCAGGCCCTTGAGCCGAGCTTGGCCGTTTCCTGGAAAGTTAGCCCAGACAGCCGCACGATCAAATTCCAGCTCCGCACCGGCCTGCACTTCTCCGACGGCACGGCGTTCACCTCGGAAGACGTTGCTTACACAATGAAAGCCCTGATGGATCCGCAGCTTCACTCGCCCACGGGTGACTCATTCCGCTCTGGCGAAGGCCAAGTCGAAATACAATCTCCTTCACCGGACACTGTAGCCGTGACTTTCCCCGCCCCTGTGGCGGGGCTCGAGCGCCTCTTCGATCAAGTCGCGATTCTCTCTGCGCATTCACCCAAGAAGGAGATGGCCGTTCTCGGCCCCTTCTATGTTGCAGACTACGCTCCGGGTTCTTCGGTACTACTGCGGCGAAATACGAATTACTGGAAAAAAGACAAGGACGGAAGGCCGCTGCCTTATCTTGATTCCATTCGCCTCGATATTCAGCGCAATCGAGATATCGAGGTACTACGCTTCCGGCGCGGCGAAATTCATTTGATCAATACACTAGATGCCGAATACTTCGACCGTTTACAGAAAGAAATGCCCACAGCTGCTCATGATGAAGGTCCGGGCCTCGATTCCGAATTCATGTGGTTCAATCAGGTGCCCACCGCCCCACTGTCCGAACCGAAGAAAAACTGGTTCCGCGCCACGGAATTCCGCAGAGCCATTTCCATGGCCATCAATCGTTCCGATTTGTCCCGCGTAGTATTTGGGGGGCACGCGCATCCTGCTTTCGGCCCTGTTTCACCGGCAAACCATTTCTGGTTCAATTCCTCACTTCCCGTCCCGCAATACGATTCTGCAGGGGCGCTTCGCTTGCTTGCGCAAGCGGGTTTTCGTCTGCAGGATGGAACGCTTCGGGATTCCTCCGGAAACCGCGTAGAATTCACGGTCATCACCAATTCGGGAAATAAGTCCCGCGAGCAAATGACCGCCATGATTCAACAGGATCTTTCGCAGATTGGAATCAAGGTAAACCTGGTCACTCTTGATTTTCCTTCTTTAATTGAGCGCATCACGCGCACCTACGATTACGAAGCCTGCCTCCTTGGCCTCGTCAACACCGATCTCGACCCCAACAGCCAGATGAACGTCTGGCTTAGCTCCGCCGAAAATCATCAATGGAATCCCAAACAATCGAAGCCGGCGACCACGTGGGAGGCCGAGTTGGACGGCCTGATGCACTCACAGGCCTCCGCCACATCGGACAAAAAGCGCAAAACCGACTGGGATCGAGTTCAGCAAATCGTCGCGGAGCAACAACCCTTCATCTACCTGGTCAACAAAGACGCCATGTCCGCGATTTCTCCCGCCGTTGTCGGTTCTGCTCCCTCGGTCCTTGATCCGCACGCCTTCTGGAATGCCGACGCTCTTCGCCTCGGCCCCGACGCTGCATTGGGGGCTCAGAAGTGACCGAGGCTGCACCACTTCTGTCGCTTCTGCTATCCGTGGACTATCGCAACAAGCCTAAAGTCCTGCGGGACGTCTCACTCGAGATCGGATTCGGCGAAATCCTTGGCCTTGTTGGGCAGAGCGGATCGGGAAAGAGTACTTTGTCGCTCGCAATTCTTCGCCTTCTCCACCTGAAGGGGGGAACGGCCCGCGGCAAGCTGTTGTTCAAGGGCGAGGACCTATTCGCAAAGACCGAACCGGAAATGAGATCATTGCGCGGTCGTGCAATAAGTATCGTACTGCAGAGCCCAATGTCGTCCCTCAATCCGGTGCTTCGCATCGGATCGCAGCTCAGCGAAGCCTGGCGCGCTCATTCGAGTGGGTCGCGCGATGAATGTGCTACCGCGATTAGCGCGGCGCTCGCGAATGTGAGTCTCCCGAACGACAACGATTTCCTGCGTCGTCGGCCTTCGCAGTTGAGCGTGGGGCAGGCTCAGCGCGTTATCATCGCGATGGCGATCCTCCACCGACCATCACTACTCATCGCCGATGAAGCCACCAGCGCCCTGGACACGATCACGCAATCTGAAATCCTCGGTTTATTCGCGCAACTAAATCGTGAACTCGGCATGGGCATCCTATACATTTCTCACGATCTTCTTTCCGTCGCGGCCCTCTGCCATCGCATCGCCATTCTGAATGCCGGCGAGATTGTCGAATGCGGCCCGCCATCGCAAATCTTTGGGGTGCCACAGCACGAGTACACACGGAAACTCGTCGGTGCGCTCCCCCGGAGTCCCTTCCTTGACTCGAGTCTCGATAATCCAGGGCGCACAGCTTTAAGTGACGATGGAACCGAGTACGCCAAGAGATCAGAAAAGTCTTCCCACCCCAACGAAATTCCCAGTATCGCCCATTAAAAATATCCCATCTTGGGGCTGACCAACTCGAGTTTTTAACCCAAGCAAACCTTTGAGCGGCCAGGTTTTTTTTGGACCAGCTGGGAAGAGTTTTCGGAAGTTTGTAACCCAAGGAAATCGCGGCAGGCGACGATTTCCTTGGCGAGTTCAATCGGCAGCATCTCACAGGTTCCCTGTGCGGACGACTCGGGTAGCACTCTCTCCAAAATCCGTCGAATATGTAGTACCCTTTGAATAAATTCGATACGTCCTGATGTCGGCAGCTTGGCTCCCACTAGATGGTCCCCAATGGAGGCGGGCATGCCCTGCAAGTCGTGTGGATCAGTCAACCAGAAGAAGTTCAGCGGGGAGATGGGCATCCATTTTCCCGGACTGAAGAACATTAACAAGCCCGTTGTGTGGGTATTTCCAGAGCTTGTTATCTGTCTGGATTGTGGCACCGCAGAATTCGCTGTGCCGGAAGCTGAACTGCGCGTCCTTGCAAAAGGCGACACCGCTGCGGCGGGTTAATCCAGAATTGAGTCTTACTTTCACTGAGAATAAACGGCGGAGTGTTTCCCGCAGATGCTTTGGAAAAAGTGCTCGTCTTCCTTGCCGTGAAAGCTGCTCAACGCATACCCGCAGAGGATATCCACTGCGAAGGTTGTGCCTATCTGGTCCCAGAGTTGTTCAAGCCGAATCGCGGCGTCCGGCTTACGTTCCGCCCACAAGAAAGGTGAACATTCTCCACAAGCCACAACGCGAGGATGCTCTCGCTTCGTCGCTTTGGCGGCAGCCTCAATGAGACCACTCACAACCTCGAAAAATCGAGCCGAGTCAGGCATGCCATTGACCATGAATGCGGAGAGCGCCTTGGCAACATCCAATGGAATGTATGTCCCCTGTTGAATGGCGACATCAACATCCAAGCCCTGTGTCTTCAATCTCAAAGCAAGAGCCTCCCGGTGCGACTCGGTAGCGACAACAATAGCCGCATCCCCGGCCTTGAGGGCAGCAGCAATAAAACGAGCAAAAGTGTCTAGAAAAACCGCGTCATCAGAATAGAATTGAACCTCATGGTGGTGAGGGGCTTTCTCTACTGAGGTGTCGGCGAATTCATAACCCTCTAAACCGCTACTGACATATTGCTTGCCCCGAAGAATTGCATCCACGGCAGGCACCAGTTCGACTCGGACATCTGTCTTTAGGACGTAACCAAGTGCGCCCGTGCTCAAAGCTGCCCGCACAATGTCGAGACCATTGTTCATACTGACGAAGACTATCTTGGAGCTGGGGGAGAATCGTCGTATCCGCCGGGCGGCTTCGATTCCATTTAGTTTTGGGAGGCCGATATCCAGCAGAATTAAATCTGGTTTCAGTTCTTCGGCCATCTGAAGGGCTTCTGATCCATCCGATGCTTCGGCGATGACTTGCCATTCTGGCCGTGCCTGAAAAAGCAAACGGACTTGGAGTCGCCAATCTTTGAAATCATCCACTATTAGAATGCGAATTGCAGCCAATAGGCACTGCTCCATTTCTGCGCTTAATTACGTAAGAACACCCCGCGTGCAAATTAGTTGCGCGAATCTCCAAGTCCCTGCGCCTATAAAGAATGGATCCAGGCAGGTCATCGCGCCACAGAGCACTGCGCGATACCAACAACAATAGTATCGCGGACTGCCCGATGTCGTTGCCTTTGAGCAAGTACTAAGTTGCTTGCGAGCAACAGTAGAACCACTCCGAGCTAGGCACCATGTGGCCTAAAAAGGGGAGACGCTGAAATGGATGGCCCTTCACCTTTGGTTTCTAATACCTGATTGCACGATAGGTCTTAATCATCAATTGAGGTCCGAGTTTAGCCGCGCAGGTCAGATGCCCAACACGGCGCGAATGCCGCCTGCACGCTCGTAATTGACGATGATGACGCCTTTCGAGGTGACTGTGCTTTCCGTCACCTTGAATGCCGTCGGGATCGTGCCATCGGCAAACAATCGTTTTCCACTGCCCAACGTTATCGGAAATATCTTCAGCCAGAACGCATCAACCAAATTATGCTTGAGGAGTGTCTGAATGAGATTTGCGCTTCCATAAACGTGCAAATCCGGCCCTTCCTGTTGCTTAATTTTGGTGATTTTCTCCGCAATATCTCCGTTTAGAAACACGGACGGCTGCCATTCGTGAGAAGTCATGGTATTCGAGGCGACATACTTGGTCGCTGCGTTGACGGCCGGCCAAATGTCGTTGTGATGCGGCCAGAATTGTGCCCAAATGTCAAAGGTTTTTCGCCCCATCAACAAGTCAAACGGCATGTTCATCTGCTTTGTTACGGCCGCTGAACTAACAGTGTCGGAGTGCGGACTTATCCACCCGCCATACTCGAAGCCGCCACTGGTATCTTCCTCTGTCCCGCCTGGGGCTTGTATGACTCCATCAAGGGAGACAAATTCAAGCACATTAACTTTTCTCATGACTGAGTTCCTTCGAGTCCTATCTGATTTTGTTTAATTTGCGGGTCCTCGGTTTTCGATGAGCTTCTTTTAGAAGTCAGGGACGTCGCTGCCCCAGAACACAAGCTTCCGAATCGGAGCGAGAATAACATGACTTCTGGTCAAGTCTTGGGAAACGCGCTAACCGGAATAGAGATCCTGGTCCGCGACTCGGGCGTCTACGAGGATGCTACTGTGCGGCGCGAATAAAAGGACCACCCCCAAGTTAGTTGAGGCTATGAGCACACCTGTACCTTCGGGCTATTCAGGGTTTGCGGAAAAAACCTCAGACTTGAGAACAATCAGCCATCGGCCACCGACAATGCCTTTGTAAGGAGAAAAGAATGAAAAAGTCCTTTTTACTGGTGTCCACCGGCATCCTGTTCACAGTTTTAGGTTGCTCAGGAAGTTCCCAGAAAGACGTCTCGAAGAGCACGCCAACGGTGGTGCAGGCCTCGGTTGTGCCAGCCAGTACATCTCCCGAGCCAGCGGCTGCGCTTCCCATACCGTCGGTCGGACAGGCGCATCAACAAGCCTGGCACTCTGAAAATGTCGAAGACCGAGTTGGCAACGCCCTTGTGCTGAAGGGGACCTCGTTAGACTCTAAATTTGATTTAGTTATCCTCCAGAAGGGAAAGTATTCTTTTTTGTCTTTCGTCAGGCACGCGCGATGGGAGTCTGTCTCTAAGCAGGCGGCCAAGGGCAAGTTAGTGTATCTCCGCGTGAAATTTGAGGACGGGCAGGAAAAGCGCGTTGAGTGGGACGAACTGGGATTCGCCACGGAGAACCTATACAGCGTCTTGTGGTCATACCCCGCCAAGACAGACGCTCCCATCGGGCAAGTGCTGGGAGGCGCTACAGGTGATTCTGTTGGAGGCGACCAACTCCTTCTTGAAGATATGATGAAACACAAGACAATGCTTTTAGAGGTCGAACCAGGAGTAACGACTCAGTTCGACCTGACCGGGCTTGCGCGAGAAATACTGAAAGTTCGTGCTCCCCAATCGCAACCAATCCTCGAAGCTAGCCAAACAGCCGAGTAAGTCGAGCAAATTGGCAACTCAACTTCTGATTAACGCGCTCAGGGGCACGAACTTGGCAGCGATCCTGTCATCGTTCTTGTCTGGGACGACGACACGCGCGGGCGCCCTCGAACTAGCGAGGTACTGTGAGGAGACCATTGCAATCAGTAACCACTGGCAGGCTTTTGTAAACACCTGTGTGTCGATGAGGTCATCTGACGCTCTATTTGCGAATCTCCCGAAAAAGCAGCCTGTGGGGCGGCGTGAGGGGCGCGCTGTGGCCAAGTCAAAGCGGCAGGCTGAAAGAGAATGTACGCGTGGTGCGATTCGGTCCCCCTGCACCATGAAAATCGGACAATAACCAGCCTGCGCAGATCCCAACCGCGCGAAGTGAATTAAATCCAGCACCTGTACGTCTTTGTGATTGATTGCAAATGCTTGTTGATGGCCGTTTTCTTACTGCAGCGCCTTGAGAAGGCTGGAGTTTGTGACGTGAGGAATTACTCTCAGACCGGTTGCTGGGGCTGTGCCTTGCGGCTTTGATTCGCGGCGGAAGCAGTCTGCTGACACAAACTACACCCCAAGGAACTTATTCCCTGACTGTTACGGCAACCGGGACAACGGGCGTGCAATCAATCACTTTGAACCTGATTGTCAACTGATCCGGCACCAATCTAGCATACGTCTCCCAACAAATCCCATACTGCGCTTGTTTGGCAACCGGCTCCCTGCGATACGGGTCGGGTGGGCAATGCAAATTGCGGACCGAGCGAGAGCTAGGAGTTCGATGGAACCGAGCGCCGCATCAAGAGAGCGAGTGATGCGAGACCCGAAGCCAAGAGAAGGAGCGAGCCGGGTTCCGGGGCGGGAGTGGTGGGAGTGGAAATCGCCAGTTGAGAAGAATTGTTGGTTAGCGTGGTGGAGCCATCGAGATTGACGTTGACGAGGGCGGCAAAGCCGTTGACCGTATCGGAGGTGAGGACGGGAACGGTGCCGGCTGGATCGGAAAACAAACTGAAGGCGAATGTGCTGCCGGAGGTGGAGACACCGTCTGGCGTGACGACAGCTGGTCCGAACAGATTGACGGCGAAGGTGATCGTGCTGCCGTAGGTGAACCCGGTGAAATAGTCGTTGAAGCCGCTGCCGTTGTTGAAGAGGACTGTGCCGGGGAGCGCGCCGCTGGTGTCTCCTGTGAGCACAGAAGAGCCAAGAGTGCCATTGCTGGAAAAGTTGAGAATCTGAAGGCTGGCCGACTGCGTGAGCAGAGCGCCGGGATTGAACTGAAAGTCGAGCGAGCCGGCCTGGCCGGTGACGCTGCTGGTGTTGACGGTGAAGTCGTAGGTGACACCATCGGCGAAGGCGGGAGCGACGCCGCCGAAGAGCAGAGCAAATCCAATCAACATTTTCTTGAACATAAGAGTCACAGCCTCCTTAGAGAGTTCCCGAATACAGGACCGGCGTAAAAGTAATTTTTGTCATTGAGGGGTCAGTGAACTGAACACTTATCACAACGGACTGCCCCGGCGCCAGTGTGGATGGTGCGAGCGTGATGAAGGGACTGCCGTTGAATGTGCCGGTGGCGTTGTTGAGCGTGACGCCGGATGGCAGGCCAGTGAGAACGAGCTGGAATGGACCGGAAAGAGTTGTGGAGCCGGTGTTGGTGACCGTGATGGTGCCGGAGAATGTTTTCGAGACGCGCGAGTAGACGAGGCCGGAACCCGTTTGAGAAACGGAATTGGAAATATTCACGGGCGGTGGCGCAGTCGGCGGGCCGGAAGAGACGACCAATGAGACAGCGGAGCCGGATGTTACGGACGTGCCCGCCGCGGGAGTTTCGCTGATTACGTTGCCGGCGGGAATGGTGGTGCTGCTGGCTGTCGCGACAGAAGAAGCGACGGTAAGGCCTGCGCTGGTGATCGCGGTGGTGGCGGCGGATTGGGAGAGACCGACAACGTTGGGGACGATGGCGGGCGGGGGCGTAACGGTCAGAGTGGCGGAAGCGGTGGAGGCGAGGAAATTTCCCTGGGCGGCGTAGCTGGCAGCAAGCGTGTGAGGACCCGAGCTTAGTATCCCCAAATTGAAGGAGGCCGAGCCGCTGGAAAGCGTTTGAGTGAGAGGTGCACCGCCGTCAACACTCAGAGTCACGGTACCCGCGGGAGTTCCGACGGTGGCGCTGACGGAAACGGTGGCGGTGGCGGAGATGCCGGAGGCGACTCCAGGAGCGGAGATGGTAGTGGTAGTGGGAATCGACGTTTGCTGGACGATGGCGAACGGAGAGAAGGAGCTGGTCGTGCCGCAGATCAAGCCAGCGGGCGAGGTGGTGTTGGTGATGTTAGACGGGGCGCCGGATGCTGAAAAATGGAGGAGCTGGGGTGCGGGATTCAGACTTCCCGAATAGGGGATGCAGACGGTCACGGGAGGAGTGAATACGGCGGTGGTGGAAATGCTGTAGTAGAGAGAGCCAAGTTGGAAACCGGAAGGGATCGCCGGGCCGGAGCTGCTGGAGCTGACAGTGGTGGTACCAGATTGAGTAACTGCCGTAAAGGTTAATAGGACCCCGGACGGGAGTCCCGTGGACGAATCAATCGGATCGACCTCTATATTCGAACCAAGCGGAGTGTTGCTGGCGGGTGGCTGAGTTTCGTTCAGCAAAACGGAGAAGCCGGTGGGGTTGTTAACGAGGACGTCGGGAATGCCGTCCTGATTTACGTCGGTGGCTATGATCTGATTGGAACCAGGGCCAGCGGCAAAGAATTGCGTGGGAGTCGATAAGCCTCCCTTGCCGTCGCCGGGAAGGAAGAAGACGATCCCGGAGACGGTTGCAGCGACGTCCAAATTGCCGTCAAGGTTGAGGTCGGCGATGCTTATCTGAGCGACGTTGGTGAAGATATCGGGTGCAGCGTAGAGCGGGACCGGGCCTCGGTCGATGAATGATCCCAGAGCGAGAGGATTGTTCAGAAGAACGTGGATACCATCAGAAACCGAGAGGACGACGTCAGGGGCGCCGTCACCATTCATGTCGGCCACGGCGACTGAGGAGACGACAGGAGAGATGGGGTCGGAGACCTGCGTAAGGATTGTTTGAGGAGTGCCAAACGAGCCGGAGCCGTTGTTGGGAATGACAGCGACGGCGGCAGTGAGTACCGCCGGCGGCCCAGTAACAACCTGAGACCCGGAACAAACTTCCCCACCATTGGTGACGACCAAATCGGGATTGGCGCCGCCGAATATTTTGGCGTAAGCCAGTCCGGAAGGATTCACAACGGGAGAAGGAACGTAGATAGGCGCCTTAAACGTGCCGTCGCCGTTGGAAAGAAGAACATAGATGGCGGACTTGGTGGGCGTGGCAAAGCAATTCTCAGGAAATGCCGCTGCGATGTCCGGAAGGCCGTCGTTATTCAGATCGGTGACGATGATGGATGGCGGGTACGGCAAGTTACTCCCCAAGGTTGGGAAATGAGGATCGCTTCCAAGATAGCAGCTGTTCGGGGCGACCCCGAAGTAGCCGGCACAGGCCGTGCTGACCGAAAAATTATCCGCGCCATTATTCAAAACAAGGGTGATGCCCTGGCTGGTGACCACCGCGATGTCCGGGTCAAATGCGCGGAACTGGCCGGTGGCAATGGCGTATCCAATTCCCACGAAACTGGTACCCAGAGAACCGCCGGAGCCGAGAGAGGAAGTAACAGGGGCGCCATAGCCCGGCGGAAAGGCGGTTCTGAAATCGTTTGGAAAGACTTCAACGGTTGCGGCGATGTTGGAATCCTCACCAAGAACTGCAACATCTTCGACGGGAAAGCCATTAAACGCAGCACCATTGAAGTTGCCAATGGCGAAGGCGCGTGGTTGGCCGGCTGAGGGTTCCAAGGGACTGGAGTAGGACATGACGGCAGGAGAGGGTTGACCAGAGGTAGGATTCAAGCGGTAAACGACGATGGAGCGCGAGGTGTAGTAAGAAGCGAACGCCACGGGGTTGAGTTGCGATTGAGCGCCAGCGGAAACAACGATACATTGATTCGAGGATGTGGCGCATTGAGTGGCGAGAGCCTGGCCTGGAGGTCCGAGAGGACCGATACTGGAAGTTGTGGTGGTCGTGGCATCCAGAGCGATGCCTAGATTGTCGTTCGAATCCAGATAAGCGAAATCGGGAGTGCCGTTGCCGTTGAAATCGGCAGTGGCGAGCGCGAGACCGATAGGCCTGGCGGAGGCCAACTGGAAGGCACCAAGAGAAGGAGCGCGGGTTACAACAGAGGCAGTTTCGATGTAAGAGGTGATGGTGGAGAATTGCAAACTGGCATCGCTACCTATGGCGAAGAGCGCGGAGCTGGCAGGCAAATTGGCGAGCGCGATGTCCGAATAGCCACTACCAGTAGAAGTGACGGGGACTCCCGTGCTGTTCACAAAGCTGACGGATTGATTCGCCATTTGCACGGATTGGAACAAGCCGACGTATTGGGTGAAAAGCCCAGCGCTGGCGAGTATGGCGATACTTCCGCTGTAATCTCCCGGGATTTTAGCGCCGACAATTGTTCCGTAGAGAATGGTGGAAGTGTTGCTCGCGCGGATCGGGTAGCTATTGTTGAGAGTGAAGCCGCTGGAGGCGGAACCTGGGTTGGCGGAGGCGGTGTTGAGATAAATAGAAATGGAGCCGGCGGCGGCGCCATTGGCGTTACTGACGGCGAGATCATCGAAACCATTTTTGTCGTAGTCCGCAACGACTAGCGACGTGACGGGAGTCGGATTCGGTAGGCAGGTTGGGGGGGACTGGAACTTACCGGTGCCGGCGCCCGCGCTGTAGAGGATGGTCACACCGCCCAGGGGGCAGCCGGGGGCGGAGCTAACTGCGACCGCGATGCTTTGACCATTTCCTGTTCCTGTGAAATTGCCGACACCAACGATGTGATTTCCGCCCGGTGGGGGAACGGGAATCGCGCCGATACCAGTGTATGTGCCGCCAGGAATGAAATTCCCGTTGGGATCGCTCAGATAAATCTGCACCTGCCCAGCATTGGTGACGGGGTTGACTTCGACGACGGCAAAATCCAGAGGGCCGTCGCCGCCAAAATCGCCGATCCCGACGGCAACGGGAATCGTGCCCTGAGCGCCAGGATAGACGACAGGACTGGAAATCTGGACGGGTACCTGCGCGGAACTTATGCCCGCGAAGAGGAAGAGCAGGCTTAAGAAGAGCGCAGCAGACTTCAGTGGCGCAAACAAAGAGATGGCGTTACTTGATGCAGACACGAACTTTGTGGAGTCAATTCGCTGGACAAGAAATGCTTTCGATACGAGTCCCTTACTCATGCTTTTTCCCCTTTGTCCTTCACTCCCCGCATCTGCTGCTGAAGAGAGTCTGTTTCCTTCAAATCGCCGATGGATCGCTGTTGAGCGACGCGTTCGCGCTCGGCTTCCAACACCGAGGCGAGCCACTGTTGAAATTCCATTTCATTGCCGATGGGAGAGAACCGGTTCATGGCTGGTCGAGTCCGGGAACAGTGTGCGGGAGTGTGCGTGGAACGCTGCGGAACGTCAATGTACGGAGGAAGATTTAGTTGTGTAGTAAGTCTTAACAGGCAGTCGCGTGATAAGAAGGAGGTTACTTCTGTTTCGCGGAGTGGCCTTCCAAGTACTGGTTCCATGCTACACTCTGCCCAGTCCCCGGGTTTCCTTTGAAGGAACTTCATGGAGCAGGCACCCAGCTCGCCAATGCTCAAGTTCGGTCATTACCTTGTGGACCTGGCAGCGGGCGAAGTACGCAAGAACGGCTCCCTCATCCGGCTGCAGGAAAAACCCCTGCGCGTGCTGGCACTGTTGGCCGAACGGCAAGGCCAGCTCGTCACCCGCGAGGAACTGAAGAAACGTCTCTGGCCCGAAGATACCTTTGTCGATTTTGAGACCGGGCTGAACACCGCCGTCAGCAAGCTGCGTGACGCGCTTTCCGATAGCGCGGAAACTCCCCGTTACATCGAGACCATCCCCCGCCGCGGATACCGGTTCCTGGTAGCGGTTGAGAAGTTGGATGGAATTATCAAAGGCGAGCCAACCGCTCCCCTTGTGGCGACTGCTAACCCTGGCACGCATGCCTCATTGCCCGCGGGATCAGCTGAGGAAAAAGTGGGGCCCCCTGGTGCCATTTCCGAGGCGGAAGCAGATTCGTTGCAGGGTCAGGCAGAAAATTCTTCTTCCCGCCGAGCGGCCACGTCAAAGCCAGTGGACCTAAGAATCGTCACGGCAGTGAGCGCGTTGATTCTTGTACTGGTGACCGGCGGCTACTTCGGGTACAGGAAGTTCTGGAAGGGGAGGCCCGATTCCGCGGTTTCGATTGCCGTGCTGCCATTCACAAATCTTACGGGTGATTCAACGAAAGAATATCTGTCCGATGGCGTGACCGAGGAAATGATTACCAGCCTGGCGCGAACCGAGGGAGGACAATTGCACGTGATTGCACGCACTTCGGCAATGTCCTACAAGTTGTCCCGCAAGACGGTGAAGCAGATCTGCGGGGAGTTGGGTGTGCGGTACGCCCTGGAAGGAAGCGTCCAATCCGAAGGAGAGCACCTCCGTGTGACGGCGCAATTGATTCGTTGCGAGGATCAAATTCATATATGGGCGGATACTTATGACGGTGACTCGGGCCAGATACTGAAATTCGAAAGCAACCTGACGGATTCCGTTGCCCAGACCCTGTCGCTTAAATTGCTGACAGGAAAGAAGCCTGAGTACGTCCCCAAGAACGCGGTAGCTCACGACGCGTATCTGCAGGGCCGTTACTATCTTGCGCTGCGATCGAGGGAAGGGTTTGAGAACGCGCTCCAGAGTTTTGTATCCGCGATTTCCGAAGATCCGCACTATGCGCGTGCCTACGCTGAACTAGCAGTTACCTACAATTTGATGGGGCAATATAACTGGATAGGTACGAACCAAGCGCATGGACAAGGCAAAGCAGCAGCTCTGCAGGCGGTAGAAGCCGATCCTAATTTGGCCGACGCGCATGCGGCGATGGGATTCAACAAGTGGTTCTACGAGTGGGATTCCGCGGGAGCGGAAAAGGAACTGCTCCAAGCCATCCAACTGGAGCCAAGTAACGTGGACGCGCACCACTGGTACGCCATGGTTCTGATGACCAGCGGACGAATTGACAATGCCGAAAAAGAGATGCGCACAGCTTTGGCGCTGGATCCCAAGGCGCTGATCCTGCGCACCAATCTGGGCTGGGTGCACTACATGGGGCGACAATATCCTCTTGCGATTCAGGAACTGCAATCGGTTGCCCGCGACAATCCCAGTTTTCTGACGGCCCATTACAAACTGTGGTGGACCTATTCAGTGACGGGAGAGTTTCCTCGTGCGTGGGAGGAACTCAAGACGATCGTTCACATAATTTCGACGCCAGAAAATGAGAGGAGAATAGTGCTGACTTATGAGAAGGAGGGATACGCGGCGTCGCTGCATGCTCTCTCCAGTTCTTCCGGCACGACTTACACGGGAAGCATGGTCGATGCCGCACGCTGCATGAATTTTGCGGGCGACAAGGCGGAGGCGCTGAAATTCCTGCAGATCGCGATAAAACGGCATGAGGGGTGGATGATTTTCGTGGAGAGCGACCCAGCATTTGACGTGTTGCGCTCTGAGCCCGAATATTCCAGGTTGTTGCAGGAAGTCCATGCGGTTTCAACTCAACGACATTGAGGAGTTCAATTTCAGGAAAGTGTTGAGAGACAAAGCGTATGTGCGCGGGCGGTGAGAACGTGGCCCGCAGCACCATTTGTTCCCCACCTAACGTTATTTAGCCTGTGGCAGTTCCCTACCCCAAATTTACGAGCGCAATTACGATGACGGAAAGCAACAGGATGGCCATGCCCGCGCGCAAGGTGCGGCGAGCGGCGGGACTGCTGGAGGTCCATTCGCCAGCACGGATTCCCCAGAAATTGCCGACCAGGATCGAAACGCAGATGAAGAGGGGCCAGGCGAGGATGGTGCCGGTGGCGCCCAGGAGCGAAGTGGCGAGGCCGTAGACGTAGAAGCTGCCGATCCACATGGCGGCCATCCCGAAGAGGAGAGCGGCGTTGCGCGGGGTGGCATGTCGAAACAACGCGCCGAGTTGCGCCTGGCGCTGCATCCGCCACAAACAATAAAAACCGTTCACGATGAACCCCATCCCGAAGAAGAGGACCCAGACGGCGTTTCCGGCTCTGGCGGGAGGAATGCCGAGGGACGCGCCGGCTTGCGTGAGGGTGGCGCTCATGGAGATGCCGAGGTTTGGGAGGCTGGAGAGGATGCCGGCGAAAACGGCGATCAGCAATCCCGTGAACAGGCCGCTGTGTGAAGAAGCTGCGGATGAAAACCGCTCGAGGTCGCGGCGGGCTGCGGCCCTGGAGCAAACGACGATGCCGGCGATGACGAGCGTTGTGCCGAGCAGGTAGATGCAGCCGCGACGGGAGAGCAGATCGTGAGGATGAAAGAGAACGAAGGGGATGAGGCCACCGAGGACGGCAATGAGGCCCATGATGATGGGATAGCCAAGGGACATACCGAGGCGGTCCATGCCAAGACCAAAAAGAATGGCGCCGACTCCCCAGCCGAGGCCGAGTGCGCTGAGGATGAGAAGAGTGGAGTGCGGAGTGGCCGCGTAAATCGAGAGCAGTGCGGGAATAGTGGCAAATCCGATGGCGGCGTTTAGCACCAGCATTCCGAGCAGCGAGAAGACGAACCAGTTGTGCTCCCATTTCCATTCGCGGGTGTAACTCATGGGAAGGATGAAGGTGCCCTGGAGGATTCCAGCGAAGAGGACGACGGCGAGGCCAAGCGCGAGGATCATAGCGCTCTCCGGGATTTGATTGAGTTTTTTGCGGAAATTAGATGCGCTTCGGATAAGAGCGAAGAAAAAACAGGTCCCTCGCCCGCAAAAGGCGCGGATTCGGGATGACACGTTTTTGTAAACGAGGGAATCAACGAAGGGCTTCCAGAATTTCGTTGAGGCGTTGATCGACTTGGGGGCGGTAGGGGTAGGAGGCGAGAGTTTCGCGCTTTTCGGTGGAGAGAGAGGCGGCGGTGATGCCGAGGGCGATGGAGTGAGGGACGGATTCGCCTTCGCTGAGGCCTACGGCGAGACCGGCGTTGAAGGCGTCGCCCGCGCCGACGGTGTCGATGGGATTTACTTTGAGGGTGGGGATATTTTTGAGGCCATGGCGGGAGGCCCAGAGAACACCTTGTGCGCCACGGGTGAGCATGACGTGTTCGGGGCCGAGGGCGAGGAGGGCGGCAGCAAGTTCTTCGTCGGGGGCGGGATCGGCGGCGGGGAGACCGAGGCAGGTGCGCGCTTCGGTTTCGTTTGGTGTGAGGGCGAAGACACAGGAGAGATCGATGTTGCGGAGGTCGCAGGCTGGGGCGGGATTGAGGATGGATTTTACGCCGTGTTGTTTGGCGAGGCGGGCGCCGGTGAGAGCGGTGGCGAGGGGAATCTCGAGCGGGGAAATAATTACAGAGGATTCTCGGATGGTTTCGATATGTTCTTCGAGATCGGCGGGAGAGAGTTGTGTATTTGCGCCGGGATCGATGGCGATTAGATTTGTGCCGATGGAGTTGAAGAGGATGATTCCTACGCCAGTGGGGAGCGTTTCGGAGTAGAGAACTTTTTCGCGGTGGACGCCTTCGCGGTCGAGCATGGCGACGAATTCGGCGGCGAAGGAGTCGCGGCCTAGTTTGCCGAGGAAGAAGGTTTCGGCTCCGAGGCGGGCTGCAGAGACGGCGGCGTTGGAGCCTTTGCCGCCGAAAGTGGTGTGGAAGTCGCGGCCGACGACGGTTTCGCCTTCGATGGGAAGACGGTCCATGTCCATGACGAGGGCCACGATGTAGCTGCCGATGATGGTGACGCGGCGGGGTTTGGGCACGGCGTGCATTAAAGCATGAATGTTGCGGGAATTGTAGGAGGCAGAAGAGATAACGCAGAGTTCGCGAGGACGCAGAGAACGCTGAGAAGAGAGAGGCGAGGAAAGTTTGTGACGCCTGACTGTAGGAGCACCTATCGCAAACGGCGCGAAAGGTGGGGCCCCCCAAGTCCAGTTGTTAACTGCATTAACTGGAAATCGAAGCGCACAGCCAGGAATGGCTGTGCCACATGAAGCAAGCGGGGCCACCTGAAGGTGGCCGCTACGGGTTGTGTTGAGCGGCGAAGGTGCGGATGGCGTTTGTGGGGACTTGGATCAGAGGTTCGTAGTTGCCGTAGTCTCGGACACGTTTGTAGGGCTTGTTGGTGACGGTGTTGTAGGAGGCGATGTAGTTCCAGCGGCGATGATCGGAGCGGTTGGCGTCGGAGCGGTGGAGGAGATTGCAGTCAAAGAAGACTGCGTCGCCTGGAGCGAGTTCGAGATAGACGAGCGGGAAGCGGGCGCGGGCGGCTTCGACGTGTTCGGGATTGGCCATGGTTTGTTCGTTGATGCGGTCGTGATTGATGCGGCCCATGGCGTGAGAACCGGAGAGAATTTGCAGGCAGCCGTTTTCCTGGGTGGCGCGATCGACGGCAATGAGACAGCTGAGCATGCTGGGGACGAGACAACCGTAGTCGTACCAATAGCCATAATCCTGATGCCATTCCCAGGCGCCACCTTCGCGAGCGTTTTTCATGATCATCTTTGCGCTGTAGAGATAGACTTCCGCGCCGAGAAGAGTTTCGACATTTTTTACCACGCGTTCGTTGCGGGAGAACATGCCGTAGATGTCGTCCTGCGGTCGGTCCCACATGGCGAGATTGACGGGATTGCCGGCGCGGTCGGCCTTGTTAAGGATGTTGGCGCCGGAGAGGCCGCGCTCGGCTTCATGTTTCAGGATATCGATTTCGTCGGAGGAGAAGAGGGCGCGATGGATCACATAACCTTGGGATTTGTAGGCGTCGAAATCGGGCGACGTAAGTTTGGGAAAGGTTTGGGGAGCGGCGGTGGTTTCGGGATTTGTAGGCATTGTTGAAACCCTCGAGAGATGATGTGGTGCGGACAGTTTATGCCGAGTTTCGGGGCAAATCAAAAGAGCAAGTGAAGGCGCCCGCCCCGCGAAACCATTCGGGGTGCAGACCGCGCACCTCGGAAGGCGGCCGCTACAGAGCATTGTGGGTGCTGAGGTTCGGTGGAGGGATTGATTGGTCGATAAGGATTAGTGCGTAAAAGCGGGAGCTTCGCTCCCGCACTCAATAGTCAGGCAAAGAGAAGAGTTGTCCACCTGAAGGTGGACGCTACAAGTGCCCGGATCGTCCCCCTGTTGCACGTACATGGGGGATCGGGTAGCACAGGCTAAAGCCTGTGCTACTCGCGGCCGGGGACTGGGAGCGGGATGCGCTCCTGGAAGCCACGCTGGTGCCAGTAGGGATAGGTGGGAGCAAAATCGCTGGCGGCGTCTAGTTTGGCGACTTGGTCGGGAGTGAGTTTCCAGCCGACGGCGGCGAGATTCTGGCGAAGTTGCTCTTCGTTGCGGGCGCCGAGAATTACGCTGGAGACGGTGGGGCGGCGCAGTGCCCAGTTGAGTGCGATTTGAGGAACGCTCTTCCCTGTTTCTTTGGCGACGGCGTCGAGGGCGTCGACGACTTTGTGGAGATAGTCGTCGGAAACTTGCGGGCCAAGGTCGGCGGTTTTGTGGAGACGGCTCTGCGCGGGGAGCGGGTGGCCGCGGCGGATTTTTCCGGTGAGGCGGCCCCAGCCGAGCGGGCTCCAGACAAGTGCGCCGACTTTTTGATCAATGGCGAGAGGCATGAGTTCGAGTTCGTAGTCGCGGCCGATAAGGGAGTAGTAGACCTGATGGGCGACGTAGCGGGCCCATCCGTAGCGCTCTGAGATGGAGAGCGCTTTCATTAAATGCCAGCCGGAAAAATTGGAGCAGGCGATGTAGCGTACCTTGCCGCTGCGAACGAGAGTGTCGAGGGCTTCGAGAGTTTCGTCGATGGGAGTGAGCTGGTCGAAGCCGTGCATGTGGTAGATGTCGATGTAGTCGGTGTTGAGGCGGCGGAGACTAGCTTCGGCGGCGCGAATGATGTGATAGCGGGAGGAGCCGGCGTCGTTTGGACCCTTGCCGAAACGAAAGGTGGTTTTAGTGGAGATGAGAAGATCCGGGCGTTTGCCTTCGACGGCTTTGCCGAGAATTTCTTCGGAAAGGCCGTTGGAATAAATATCTGCGGTGTCGAAGAGATTGACGCCCGCTTCGAGACTGATATCAATTAAGCGCTTCGCTTCGGCGACCCCGGTTTCGCCCCAGGCTTTAAAGAATTCGGTGCCGCCGCCGAAGGTGCCCGTGCCGAGGCTGAGCTCGGAAACTTTGAGGCCCGAATGGCCTAATTGCCGGTATTCCATGCTTGCCCGCCTTTGTTCGTGAGTCTGCCTGCGAATGCCTGATACGTTGGAAATTTTCGAGGTGCTTCAACCGCCACCAATAACTTTGCCGAAAAGAAGGCTGGAGCCCAAGCGTCGGCGAAAGTGTAAAGCCGATCAAGAACGATGCGAATGATCTTCATAACAAATTCTCCACGAAGGCCGCAAGCCTGCGGCTCGCGCGCGAAAAGTTGGCGGTGCAGCGGAGCGGCGACTAGCCGGCAACAGCGGAAAAAGCGGCCTGATACGTGGAGTTGGCCGAGGCCCGCGAGCGGGAAAACAGAGCAGACGGAGTCTTACCGGCCCTGGCACCGAGACGTTTGGCAATTTTTTCGCGCAACAGGCGGCGGGCGCGGAAGGTTCTTGCTTTAATGGCGCCTACTTTCACGCCAAGGGCGTTCGCCGTCTTGGTATTGGAAACTTCGCTGATTTCGCAGAGCTTCACGACGGTTTTCAAGGCCGGCCTGAGTTCATTAATTGCGCCGGTGAGGACATTGTTCAACTCGCGCTCGCCGTACTGTTCTTCGGGAGTTGCGGCGCGGTCCCTGATATCGAGCGTTACGGTTTCGTCGTCAAAGTTCTGGCGGCCGTCAATGCTTATGTGTCCCGGCCGGCGCTTCCGAAGCAGCATCAAGGATTCATTGATGGCGATGCGGGTGAGCCAGGTGGAAAATCTGGACTGACCCTGAAAGCTCGCGAGATGAATGAAAGCCTGCTGAAAGGCCTGCTGAACGGCGTCTTCCGCGTCCTGCGTGTTCTGGAGCCTGCTGAGGGCAACATGGAACATTCTCTGCTGGTATCGCCGGAAAAGAGTTTCGAATGCAGTGGAGGACCCGCGGAGCGCTTCGGCAACCAGGGTTTCGTCCTTCACTTTCTCACTTCCGGCTTGGCTTCCGGCATCAGAGGCATTCTTGAGGGTCAGCATCTGTGTTGTCTTTCTGGCTTCGACTCGCATTTTCGCGTCTCCTTGGGAAAATGGCCCTGCTGTTCCTGCAACGAATTCAAAATGTGCTTCATGTACGCCCGGGTGGCGCGAAGCACGGCTCCCTCTCTAGCCATCTGAAGGAGCACGCATTCGCCTTTGGCGTCCACGGAGACAACGTCTTCGAGGTCAACCGCGCATGTGCGGCCTTCCCTGGCGCTCTTCGTGGAGAGCCACTTCTCCTGCAGGTCGAGCGCCCACACGCCGCAAAGGCGCCCCTGCAGAACCCATCTCTGTTCGAACGGCGTGTCGGTAATCATGGTCCTAAGCACGAAAGTTCTCCCGCGATCCCGCTAATTACCTTCCGGCGGCTGCCAAAGTGCCTGCAGCGGAACCTTTAGTGAGCAGATCGAGCTGAATCTGGACTTCGTTGGCGATCAATTGGCCGGATTTCTCATTCTTCTGGTGGCGCATGGCGGAAAGAGTTTGCCCGGCGACGGGAGCGATTACCGTCGGAGCAATCTGGGTGCAAACTTCGCCGGAGAAATCTTCACCAACCATCGAAGGAGTATCGCAGCGGAGGTCTTTGCGAGCGGCAACGTCCACGCGCTCACCCGTGCAAGTGGAACCGGAATAGTCTTCCTGGCCGGCGTTGGATGGCATCGTGCAGTGTTCGTCGGCGACGAAAACGGGCCAATCCGTGGAAGAAACCGCGGTCAAGAGCTCAGGAAAGTCTTCGCCGGCGATTGTTGCGGAGGCCATCCACTCCGAACCACCGGACGCAGTGACGGTGTTGGCACGGCGGAATTCAAAAGTGGCCTCTGCCGTCCTGGAGACAGTCACCGCGGGACCGTACGTCGGGCCCGAGTAGGCTTCCGTCGGATCATACGAAACTTCGCGCACCACATAAGTGGTGGTCAGTTTGCCGGAGACCCGAAACGTGTCGTCGCTCAGAGGAACAACGCGCCCGGTCTTGAAACTAATGACGGTATAGTTGGGCTTTTTCTTCGCGTTAGCGCCGGTTGATGGGGACTTTTTATCGGCTGGGTAAATCGTGAAATCAAAATCGGGAGTCGCGGATTCGCCTGCAGTCATTTTGACAACGCCGGAGGCGCGAGCGACGCCGACGTTGAGGTTATCATCGGGAGCTTTGGTAGAAGCGAGATAAAGGCGAGCTGTCGAGTGCTCTGAATCAATTCCGGAAACGGAGCCCTGTGCGAACGCGGGAGCAACAGAGAATGCCGAGGAGAGGGCAACGAGAGCAGCAGTTAAAATTTTGTTTGACATGGTATAAACCTTTTTTCTTTCAACTTTCCTTGAAATTCGAAATAGCGACCCAGCCGCTGAAGACTCTTGCGAGCCGAATGAAAAAACGCCGCAGGAACTGGAAAGCACCGAGCGCCTCATCGTTCGGAATGAGAGAATGCAACGATCGGGCCAAACGCAGAGCATGGCGAGAAAACGTGGAAGTGATTGAAGGGATGGAAGTTCAGAGAGCTGGCAGCAGTGATGAGAGGAGGGGTGTCACGGTGTTATAGAGGTTTGACAGTGTCAGGAGTTGAGGGCCTGACACCGGACGAGCTGACGCCAAGGCGCTTCATCTGGGCAATCAGGGTGGTGCGCTTCAAACCCAGACGCGCCGCGGCACCTTCCGCGCCGCCGACACGCCCGTTGGATTCCCTTAGCGCGTGTTCGATCTGCTCGGGCGTGAGTGCAGGCACTTTTGAACGGACCCGCGGCTGCAGCTGCGGAGGGACATCGACGCTGGCGGGAGCCGCTCCGGAGGTTGTCCGAAGTTCCGCGGGCGAAACACGAAGGACGCCATGCGTGGAGAGGATGACGGCGCGCTCAATAACATTTTGAAGCTCGCGGACATTGCCGGGCCAGTCGTAACCCGTGAGGGCGCTCATGGTGTCCATAGGAATGTTTTGAATGAGTTTGCCCATGCGCCGACTGTAAATTTCGGCGAAGTGACGGACAAGCAGAGGAACATCTTCGGGACGCTCGCGAAGAGCGGGGACGCGAATGGGAAAAACATTTAAACGGTAATAGAGGTCGGAGCGGAATTTGTGTTCCTGAACCAGTTCGGAAAGATCGCGATTGGTGGCAGCGATCAGGCGGGCGTCTGTCTTGAGAGTGCGTGAACTGCCGAGGCGCTCGAATTCGCGCTCCTGGAGGACACGCAGGAGTTTGGGCTGAAGTTCGAGAGGAATTTCGCCAATTTCGTCAAGGAAGACAGTTCCCTTGTGAGCGAGCTCGAAGCGACCGATGCGCTGGGCGATGGCTCCGGTAAAAGCCCCGCGCTCGTGGCCGAAAAACTCGCTTTCCAGAAGGCCGGTAGGGATGGCGGCGCAATTCACTTTGACGAAGGCGTTGGATTTGCGAGCGCTCAGGTTGTGGATAGCGCGGGCGATCAGTTCCTTGCCGGTGCCGGTTTCGCCATAGATAAGGACCGTGGATTCGGTGGGGCCGACGGTCTCGAGTTCCTTGAGGACCTTTTGGAGCGCGCTGCTTTTGCCGACGATCTCTTCGAACATGGAGGTTTCATCGATTTCCTGACGGAGAGCGATGTTTTCCTGAAAGAGCTGTTCCTTGAGATTGTTGATTTCGATGAAGGCGTCTTCGAGGGCTTTTCGCGAGAGGCGCCGCTCCGTGACGTCCACATGGGTGCCGATGAATTCGGCAACCTGGCCGTCGGGTTTACGAACGGGATGGCCGATGACGTGAATGTAGCGAATCGAGCCATCGTCCAGAATGATGCGGTAATTCAGGTCGAAATCGGTGAATTCGAGATTAGCCTTTTCAATAGATTCCTGAGCGGCCGGACGGTCGTCGGGATGAATGCGGCCAAGAATCATGTCCAAGGTAACCTGGGAGTCCGGATCGAAACCAAAGATGCGGTGACTTTCCTGGCTGAAGTAAACTTCGCCGGAGCTGACGCAGCGGGCCCAACTGCCGGTGTGGCTGAGCCGCTGGCCTTCGGAGAGGTAGGCTTCGCTACGCCGGAGCGCTTCCTCGGCGCGTTTGCGTTCCGTAATGTCGCGATAGATGCTGAAAACCTCGGGAGTATTTCCCTCGACCAGAACAGGGGCGGCAACGAAAGAAACGCTGAGGCGAGAGCCGTCCTTCCTTTTGCGTGTGAACTCGGCGTCGACGCGGGCGCCGCGCATTAGGGCTTCGCGCATTTTATCCGATTCTTCCCGGGCGTCCTCCGGAACGATCAGATCGGTGACTTTGCGGCCAATCGCTTCTTCGGGCGTGAAACCGTAGAGATTGGTGAATTCGCGGTTGACGCGCAAGATGCGGTTTTCAAAATCGCGCAGAACAATGGCCTCGGGAGCGAGCTCGAAAAGTTTTTCGAAGTGGGCTTTCTGCCTGCGAAGTTCCTCTTCGGCGCGTTTGCGAGGGGTGATATCCATCGTGGTGCCGGTGAAGGAGATGAGATTACCGGAGTCATCGATGACCGGGCGGCCGATACCGGAAACATATTTAAGAGTCCCATCGGGAAGAAGCAGACGGAATTCCTGGTCGAAATCGTGTTTGCCGCGAACCGACTGGTCCACTAGTTTTTCGACGGCCTCGCGATCATCGGGGTGAACTCTGCTCCAGAAGAGAGCCGGACTGGGCTTCTCCGTGCCGGGATCGGCTCCGAAAATGAGGAAATGTTCGCGCGACCACTTGATCTCATCGCTGCGAAGATCCCACATCCAACTGCCAGTGTGGCTGAGCCTCTGGCCTTCTTCGAGGAAGACTTGACTGGTACGCTGCTCGTCGTCTCGAAGAGCATTGTCTACGGCCAGGGCAACCTGGTCGGCGACGAGGGAGAGATAGCGGACTTCCTCGGAGGAATACGCATGGGGAGTCTGGACGCCGAAGCCAAGACTCCCGAGCCGGCGATACGCGGTGGTGAGCGGAAGAATGCAAGCGGACTGAATGGAAAAATCCTCGTAGAGTTTCATCATGCGAGGGAAACGGGATTCGGAATCCCTGGAAGCGATGACGACAGGTTGCTGATGATGGTAAACCCACCAAGTAACGGTATCCTCGGCAGGAAAATCCGGAGGAATCACAAATTGGCGGCTCTGCGTGGTTTCCAGTAGAGCGGTCTGCACCTTATTTTTATCAGGGTCATAGAGAAAGATTGCGGCGAAATCAAAAGCGACGACCTGACGGAGCTCCTTGGCGAGAACGCGGAAGAGTTCTTTCGGATTGCGATAGACGCCGATGGCCTGAGAGACGCGGAACAGAGCTTCCTGGCGCGCCAGCAGAGAGCGCTCCATTTCAGGTTGTTGTGCTCGGGACACCCCTTCTTCGACCTCGTAGCTCTTCACCTTGATGCGGCCTCGATAATTGGCGTCAAATTTGGTGTGGCGCACGAACCGGCAAAACGGCAGCGGTTCCGGAGCATGATGGGTAACGCGGTGGAGCGGACCCGTTTGCGCGCACTAAATCCACTAATTTGATGCATGAGCGAGGAATTTGGCTAGGTTGGGTTTCGAAGCTGGCTGACTGAGGAACGCCAGCCATAGCCCGTTCGGGCCTGATAAAGCCCGCGAGGGCGCAAAAAACTTGGCTCAGGGCAGGCATCGGTCGCCTCAAAGACGAGAAATGAGCAAGAGGGAGGGGTGAAGCCCTTCCTTGCAAGGAGTGCTGGGCCACTTAAACGTGGCTGCTACAAAGGCTCTAGGGGGCGAAGGACGGGTTGGGAGTCGCGATAGGTGCGGTAGGCGAGCCAGGCGATGGTAGCGCACATGCCGACCCAGCCGAGTGTGCGGACGAACTGGCCGATTTTGAGGTCAGACATCAGAAGGCCCCACTGGCCGAAGAGAAGGGTCCAGTCGCCGATATCGCCGTTGACGAGTGGAAGGGCCTCGGCGCGGGCATCTTTCATATAAGTGCCGATGTAGAGAAAGTTTTCGAAAAACCAAAAGGCTGAAAAGACGAAGCCGTAGGTTTGGCCGTGGAAATAGAAGTAGAGACCGCAGAGGAGCGGGACGAGGAGTTCGCCCAGGGTTCCACCGAGGAGCATGAGAGTATGGCCGCCCCACGAGAAGAAGAGATGGCCGGCTTCGTGGATCATGAGATTGACGAAATCGGGAAAGAGAAAGCCGGAAGTGTCGCGGAAGGCGTGGAGGAGAAAGAGCGAATAGACGAGGAGCCAGGAGATGCCGGCGAAGCGGGAGACGGGATCCCAGGGTTGTGTTTCGGGGAGAGAGAGCGGCATGAATGTAGAGTAGCAACGGAAACTGTGGGATGAGGGATCATGAGGGGTGATGTTGCGCGAGAGGAACCGTCGCAGTGGAAGTGGGAGGAGGATGCGGGGCTGAGGTCCTGAACGCATCCTCGTCGGATGCGTTCAGGATGACGGCGCTTTGTGGTGTGAATGGTACAAATTGAAAGTTGGGTAGTTGATTTGAATCCGCAAAAGCGGTGGCGGAGCCACCGCACTCCAAAGTAAGAGGAACCCAAGAGGGCGGGGTAAACCCCGCCCCTACAGACGCATCGGGTTGGAATCGGGGCGGGGGGAAGGCGGGTCTGCAGAGACATCGCCGGTGATTAGCCGGGCGCTGCGGTTGAAGGAGAGGTAGAGAAAGCCCCACTGGATGAAGACGATGATGCGGCTTTGGAATTCGACGATGTAGATCAGATGGATGAAGAGCCAGATGCACCAGGCGATGAAACCGGAAACGTGGATGCCGAAAATATTGGCGACAGCAGCTGCGCGGCCGATAACGGCCATGTCGCCTTTGTTGAAATATTTGAACGGCGGCAGCGAGCGGCCTGCAAGGCGTGCCTGGATGAGTTTGCCCGCGTAGCGGCCGCCCTGAATGGCGACTTGCGCGACGCCGGGCAGAGCATTTCCCGCGGCATCGTTGGCGAGGGCCAGATCGCCAAGTACGAAAATTTCGGGATGATTGGGAACGGTCAGGTCGGGATTTACCTTTAGCCGACCTGCGCGATCGGTTTCGGCGTTGAGACGCTCGGCAACTTTGCGGGCGAACGGAGTGGCGGTGACGCCGCCAGCCCAAAAAACGGTGCGTGCGGGGACGAGGCCGGAGGCTTCGCCGTGCACGTAGCTGACGCCCTCCGCATCTATGTTAGTGACCATCGCGCCGAGCATGATCTCGACGCCGAGACTTTTAACGAGCTTTTCCGCTTTGGCGGAGAGGTCTTCGGGGTAGGGGGAGAGAACGCGAGGGCCGCCCTCCATAAGAATGATGCGAGCTTCCTGGGGACGAATGCGGCGGAAGTCGTGCTTGAGGGTGTGGTGGGCGATTTCGGCGAGGGCTCCGGCAAGCTCGAGGCCCGTTGCTCCTGCGCCGACGATGACGAAGTTGAGCCAGGCGCGCTCTTCCTCGACGGTTTCCGCGCGTTCGGCACGCTCAAAAGCGTAGAGGAGCTTGTGACGCATCCTGGTGGCTTCTTCGATGGATTTCAGGCTGGGAGCGTTTTCGCGCCACTGGTCGTTGCCGTAGTAGGAGGTCTGGGAGCCGGTGGCAATGATGAGCGTATCGTAGGGGAAAGCGTCCCCGTCGGCGAGGATGACTTTTTTCGCCCGGGGATCGATGTCGACAGCCTCCCCGAGGAGAACTTCGACATTTTTCTGGCGACTCAGGACCGCGCGAAGGGGAGCCGCGATTTCGGCGGGAGAGAGGGAGCCGGTGGCGACCTGATAAAGGAGGGGCTGGAAGAGGTGGAAATTGCGCTTGTCGAGCAGGGTGAGGTCGACGTCGGCGCCCTTAAGAGTTTGTGCGGCGACAAGGCCGGCGAAACCTCCACCCAGGACGAGGACGCGGTGTGGAGATGGCATGGAGGCAGGTTCTCCTTCGATTGGGGATGAGATTTAGATGATTTGAGGCGACCGTTGATACCATGATTAGTAAAACATAGTTTTGGGGGGAGCGGATAAAGAGGGAAATTTAACGCAGAGACGCAGAGGGCGCAGAGAAGAGAAGTGAAGAAGGAGGGAAAGACGGAAGGAAAGAAAGAAAGGAAGAAAGAAAGAAAAGGCGCCCGCCTCGGAAGGCGGCCGCTACACCGACAAGAGCAAAGCAAGAAGGCGGGATAAACCCGCCCCTACAAAGGGTTGGAGAAAATGGGGAGAGAGGAAGAGTTGAGGCAGGAGAGGCAGGCGTTGCGGTTGCTGTGCTCGAACCTCATTCGGGCAGCGACGCGGGTGGAGTTATGCAACCTGCTGGACAGTTCCCTCTTCCAAGATACGTTGCACCGGGTGGCGTTTGAAGAGATTCGAGCGGCGGGCGCAGTGCCTGCAAAAAGGCTCCGGGAGGAACTGCCCGGGAGAATCACCAACCGGGGATTTCCCGATTTCGAATTGCTGGAATTCTTGGGGAAGGACCTGGCAACGGAGGGAGAGATCGAGCAACTTTTCATGAGCGTGTTGCGCATGATTCAGATTCGACACGAGAGCGACGGGAGCGAATTGGAAAATTGATGGCGGCTGAGCGCGCAGGACGTAATTGGTATCTGGTGGAGTCACTGGGATTCGGCGCGCTGGTGGCGATGTACATGTGGCGGTGGCAGGCGGCTTCGCCGAGGTCATGGTGGGCTTTGGCGGCCTGGCTGGTAATAAGCGCGGCGCTACGGCGAGACACGCCGAAGACCCTGGGGTGGCGCGCGGACAATTTGTGGCCTGCGACGCGCCGGGCAATTCCCTTTTTTGCGGTCGCATCGGTGGCAATTTGCGGCGTGGGCCTTTTTTTGGGGATGCTGCAGCGAGTGCCGTCGCACCTCATCGAGCCGAGAAGGTTTTGGGGCTATTTGTCTTTTTGCGTATTGCAACAGGTGGCGCTGAATTCGTATTTAACAAACCGTTTGCTGAGTTTTTTCGGCAAGCCGTGGCCTGCGGCGACGCTGGCGGGGGTTCTCTTCGCGGCGCTGCACTGGCCGAATCCGGTGCTTGTGCCTTTGACATTGGTGGGAGGAATCGTGATGTCGTGGCTATTCGCGCGGGAGCGGAACATCCTGCCGCTGGCGCTGGGACAGGCAATCCTGGGTGCGCTGGTTTGGTGGGCGTTTCCGTTGGCATGGCATCATTCGATGAGGGTGGGGCCGGGGTTCTGGGCGTTCCACCAGTAGAGTGATAAAGGATGAGGTAGACAAGGTAGAACCGGATTGGGACTGCAATCCAATCCGGTATGACATCACAACGAAAAGTGATGGATGTCACACAGCTCTGTGCGATATGGCGCATTCTTCAACACCCTGGGAGCGAGCAAAGTGGAACAGGGTGTCCCGCAAGCGAATTAAGCTCTTCTAATTGAACATTTTACAAAATGACTCGGAATTGGGTCCGTCCGAGCCCAAATGGCAAGCGATTTGCCCTTTGTGGTGATGTCCATCGAAGAAAAATGGAACAGCGGTTGAGAAAGGATACCGAGCATGGCCAGCACAATGGTTGCGGAAAGACTTCAGACGATCTCCTACCGGGCGGCGACTGAGCCGGTGAGAAGGCCGAGTTCACCGTATGGGTTGGCCGCGGCGGAAAACTGCATGACTTGCAAGCTGCAAAAAGACAACTTTTTCTGCCGTTTGCCGGAAAAGGCCATGAGGGAGTGGGAACGGATCAAGCATGTGACGTCGTATCCCGAAGGGGCGCTGCTGTTCATGGAAGGTGAGACTGCGCGAGGAGTGCATATTTTGTGCCAGGGCCGGGTGAAGCTGCTGACGACGAACAGCGACGGGAAGACATTCATCCTGAAGATTGCGCAACCGGGACAAGTGTTTGGATTGAACTCCATCGTTACGGGAAGACCGCACGAAGTGACCGTGGAGACTATGCAGCCGTGCCAAATCGCTTATGTGAACAAGGAAGATTTTCTGAGGTTTATCAAGGATAACGGAGATGCGTGCCTGCGCGTGGTGCAGCAACTGGGGCAGGAATGCCATTCGGCGTATGAGGTGATCCGGTCGTTGGGATTGGCGAGTTCGGTGTCCGAAAAGCTGGCGAAGTTCCTGGTGGGCTGGTCGGCGGAAGGGCGCGAGAGCGAGGGAGCGGTTCGGGTGAAGCTGGCGCTGACGCATGAGGAGCTGGCGCAGCTGATCGGGTGTTCGCGGGAAAGTGTGACGCGGACGTTGAGCGATTTTAAGCGGCAGAAATTGGTGGAGCTAAGTGGGTCTACGTTGCTGGTTTGGAATAAGGCGGGATTGGCGACGTTGGCGGCGGTGTAGGGGTGAGAAGGTGGAGCTGGCGGCGAGGGGAAATCGAGAACAGATAACAGCGATCGGATGGCAGGAAGCGGGGCGCGGAGGTTTCACCGAGTGGCGATGGAACGGTGGCTGCCAGGGTCCCTCGCGACTCTGAGGCGCAGACATCGTGGCGCTCTGACCGGGATGGCGGAATCGGAGACGGATAACGCAGATTCGCGGAGTGCGCTGAGGGTAGGTCGAGAAGAGGCATGGAGCCAGGAGAAGAGAAGAGTTGTCCACCTGAAGGTGGACGCTACAAAGGCTTTTTGTTCAATTAGTTAGTCCTTCGCTGGCGTAGGCGCACCCACTGCAAAAGGGCGCGTTTTGGTCGTCCTTATTACACCCTCAGGATTACACCCAGGGGCAGCGGTTCCAGGCTGCAATTCCCTGCTAAATATAGGTTGGAACTTTTGGCCAATCCTTGCGTATTGGTAGACAAGGAGTGTGCCATGAAAAGTTTCAAGGGGTTCCTCGGTTTGGGTATTGCAGCGGCACTTGCGGCCGCCACCTTCCTGCCTAGCGCCACGATTGCACAAGACACTTCAACGAGCGCGGCTTCGAGCGGTAAATCGGAGCAATGGATCCACGTGCGGGTGGAGAGCAAAGAGGATCACGGCGAAACGGTGCGGGTGAACGTGCCTGTGGAGATGGCTACGAAGGTGTTGCCCGCAATCAACAAGAACAATTTGCACGACGGGAAAGTTCGCATCGATTCGATGCATACGAACGACGTGGACCTGCGGGTGATACTGGACGCGGTGCGAAGCTCGCGGGACGGCGAGTACGTGACCGTGCAGAGCAACGAGAACGATGTGCGCGTGGCGAAGAGCGCCGGATACCTGTACATCCATGTGACCGACAAATCGGATAGCAAGAAGGCGGCTGGAAAAGATGGAAAGACGGGGGCGAAGTCCTCGTCTGGCAATGGATCGAAAGTGGAGATCAAGGTGCCGATGAAGGTGGTGGATGCACTGCTCTCGGCGGGCAAGGACGAACTGGATCTTGTGGCGGCGCTGAAGGCGCTTTCCGCGCACGGGGACACGGAGCTGGTGACCGTGAAGGACAACGAGAATACGGTGCGGGTGTGGGTGGATTCGAAGAACTTGGCGGAGTGAAAGATCGAAAATGGAAATTGGAAAATTGAAATTTGTGTGGACTAGGACGGCGGGCTGGGCCACCTGAAGGTGGCCGCTACTCGGATTTGGAGGGGAGCATGTTGGTACTGGGTAAGGTGGCATTGGGATTGGGCGCGACTTTGGCGGCGACAGGGGCCTATGTGTTTCACGAAGGCGTGATCCGCGTGGATGTGGACGAACACCGCCAGGGCGGATCGCATGTGCATTTCTGGGTGCCAGCGACAGTGGTAGCCACAGGAATGCATTTCATACCGAAGGACCAACTGAATCACACGACGGCGGAGGTGCGACCGTTTCTGCCGGTGTTGCGGGAAGTGGCCAAAGAACTGGAAAAATATCCAAATGCGGAACTGGTGGATGTGAGCGATGCGAGGAATCACGTGCGAATCGCGATGGAAGGCGGAAGATTAAGGATTGATGCGGTGAGCGAGGACGGAGACGTGGTTCACGTGAGCGTGCCGGCGCGTGTTTTGGGGGATGTTGCGGATGAGTTGGAGGAGAAGGCGCCGGGAGTGTGACGGCGGAAAATAGAAATTGGAAAATGGAAATTTGAAAAGCGGGGCTTGTGCTGGGCCGCCTAAAGGTGGCCGCTACACCGGACTAGGTGGTGGGTGAGCTACCGGGTTGGAAGTAGACTTCGTCCTGGATGGCGTCTTTTTTCCAGCCGGCGCGGGAGAGCATGCCGCGGCCGGTTTCGACCATGCCGGGGTGACCGCAGAGATACGCGGTGGTGTCGGCCGGGGAAAGATTCCACACTTCGATGTATTTGCGGATGACGTCGTCAACGCGGCCGAGTTCGCCATGCCAGCCGGAATTGTCCCAGGGCCGGCTAATGGACGGGACATACTTCAGCCAAGGCGCTTCAGCGGCAATTTTCTCGAGTTCATCGCGATAGCCAAATTCATGGACGTGGCTGGAGCCCTGCACGCAAAAGAGGTGGTGCTCACCGGGCAGGGGTGAGCCACCCTTTTTCCAATCCTGGTAAACCGTCCGGATATAACTAACGTAGGGAGCAACGCCGGTGACGGTGGCGAGGAGCAGGTGATTTTTGCGGCCGCTGCGAAGGTCGAGGGTGAATCGGCCTTTGGCAAAGCGGCGAAGAAGGAGTTGAGTGTCCTTCTTCATTGCGTAGAGGCGCGGTGATAGCTTTCCCTCAGGGACTCGTTCAACAAAAAATTCGAGGACTGGTTCGTAGGGAGATGAGGCGATGGAATAGGCGCGCTCGAGGCGCTTGTCGTCATCGAGTTCGACGCCTAGCGTGGCGTACTGACCCGCGAGATAGGTGTAGGGGCCGCCGGGATCGATTTTCAGGATGAAGAGGTCTTCGGCAATTTCACGGCGGTCGAGGATGCGGGCGGGAAGAAATTTTTCAGGACTGGCGACCAAGATAGCCCCCAAGGAATAGGATGCGCGATTCCCGGAAACGTCACGGGCGGAAGAGCCAGGAGATCCGCTCCGGGATGTTAAAGAGTATGGACTAAGAAGGGGAAATTGGGGAATGAGATTGGTGGATGGTGGAAGAAAGAGGGGGACTTGACGCAGAGGACCGAGGGAAGCGCGCGAAGTCCGCTGAGAGGAATGAGCGAAGTAGCGGTTCTGGGCTACCTGAAGGCCGCCGCTACGCAGGCAAGAACAAACCGAGAGGGCGGAGCGAGCTCCCCCTACAAGAAAGCTGCTGCTGAGTTTCTAGTACGCGCTGAAGCGGGCGCTAGTGGGGATGCTGCTCACGTTGTTGCTGCATTTGCTGCATCATTTGCTGCATGTCGAATTGTTTGACAGGGCCGGTGATGCGGTCGGTGGCATTGTCGACAATTTTGGAGAGGACCTGGCCGCTGCCGTTTGCGTTGATCTCTTTCACCATGCCGAAGGGCGTGACCTTGTCGGTGGTCCAGATTTCGGAGTGATTCTTGTCGTTGCGCCAGTGCTCGCAGGAGAAAGTGCCGGCGGGGACGTTGATGGATTCCGTGCCGACGGAGTGCCAGTCGCCGAGATTGTCTTCCATTGCCTGCTTGCGGGCAGGGTTCATGCTCATCGGCATTTCCATGGCTTGCTGGCCCGGAGGCTGGACGATCATGCGGTGAAACTGGAAATCGCCGGGGGTGATCAGGCTTTTGCCCACGAATGCTTTGCCCTGCGAGTCTGTGGAATAGATCTGCATCCAAAAGCCTTCTTTGCCTTCGAAGGAATCCTTGCCGACAATGGAGATTTCGGTGGTGCGCGTCGTCTTGGCATCTTTGCCGGTGTCGAGATAGACGGCGCCTCTTCCGACGACGGGATTGAAAACTTTGGTGATAGCTGGGCGCTTGAACATGTCCATGCCAAACTGAGCGGAGGAGGGTTGCGACGCGATGAGCGTGAGCGCGCAAAGCAATGCGAGAACGAACCAAACGCTCTTCATCAGCTTGCTCCTTCGAGGATGGAGGACAGCGAGGCCCGAGGTTGGAGATCGGGCGGCTCCGTGTGGAGAGTTCATATCAAGTTCGGATGGGGAATGCAATTGGTGGACTGTGGAAGAATGTGCAAAAGAGGGGAGAAGATTTTTTAACACAGAGGACACGGAGGAAGAGCACAGAGGCCGCAGAGATAAGAAACCCAAGAACACAGGCTAAAACCTGTGCTCCTGGGCGCTACTCGTACGCCAAAGCATCGACTGGATCGACGCTGGAGGCGCGGAGAGCGGGCACGGCAGCGCCAAGAGAGGCGCCGATGAGAGCGAGGCCGATGGAGCCGACGACCCAACCCGGAGTGAGGAGGATCGAGAGGGATGGGTTCGTTTGCTTCAAGATGGCTTCGGTGAGAAAGGTGATGCCGATCCCGAGGACGCTGCCGGCAAGGGTTAGGAAGGCGGTTTCGCCGAGAAGCATTTTGACGACGTCGAAGCGGGAAAAGCCGAGGGCTTTGAGGATGCCGATTTCGCGTGTGCGCTCCAGAATCATCGTGTGCATGTTCATCAAAACGACGAGGAAGCTGATGACGATGCCGAGGCCGACCATGGTCCTGATGAAGGGTTTCAGTTCGGGGAGGTTGGAGGAGTTCATCAACGAAACGTATTCGGACATGGAACGGATGCGGTTCTGCGGGTCGAGCTTGAGAATTTCGGCGCGGGCGGCTTCCATGTCGCCTTTGCTGCGGACGAAGACCATGGAGATATGATTTTCGGCGCCCAGGATATCCTGGCCGGTTTTCAATGGGATGAAAAAGCGTGCTCCCTTGCCGTGGACGACGATGCCGGAAACGGTGAAGGAATGGTTGGAGAGGGTGACAGTGTCGCCGACTTTGATGTGGCGTGTCTGGGCGATGATGTCGTCGGCAAGGGCTTCGTCGGGAGCCTGGAAGGGACGGCCGGCGCGAAAGATAAAACCCTGACTGAGGGCGTTGAAGCGTTTGTAATCAATAGCAAAGATGTTGATGAATGTCTTGGGGTCAGAGAGGATCAACGTGGGAGCGGATTCGTCGACGTCGGGGAGTTCAGCAATCTTATCGCCCAGGGATTCCGGCATGACGGCGCTAGCAAAGGCAAAAAACATGGAGGAGTTGGGAGGCTGGACAAGGAGATCGGCGCCGACGCCTTCGACGCGCTTGCCCCACTCCGCGACGACGCCGCTGGTGAGGCCGACGATCATGAGCACCAGAACAACCTGGATAGCGATTGCAAGAATGCTGAGGGCGCAACGCAGGGGACGCGCGGCGAGATTGCCCCAGAACATGCGCAAAAGAGAAAACGGACCGTCGTAAGAATCTGCCATAGAGGATTCGATAATTAGAAATGTAGCATCGGGAATGGAGTAGGTCAAAAGAGAAACGGCGACGTTGTAGCACGAAGAATGCCGAAGTGCAGCAAAAATTGTTTCAGCGCGGTAAAGTTTTGCACATGAATGTTGATAACCTTGTGGAAAGAAGAGCCCAAGCAGGAGTTAACTCCGCAAAATTCAACACGATGATGCGGATTGCACTATTTTAGTGCAATAGTCGGAAACGAGAGCGAGTGCAAGGGAAAAGTTGCGCGCGGAGTGACAAAGATCACCGAGTTGTTGGCAGAAAAGCACAAAACTTTTTACCGGCGAAAATTTGAGACGGGAAAAAGTTTGCAAAAGTAGGGATGCGGAGACTCAAAACGCTTGGAACATTCGCGTGAAACATTTTTAAACCGCGACTAGGCGGAAATTAGTACCACTTTGGAGGGCGATCGAGATGGATCTTTACGACTTGCCGGGTGTCGGTGATGTCGTACCAATGTCCATAGGGCTTCCAGCCGTCGGCGACAACTTGAATCAGGACGCGTCCGGTGGGAGGTTGTGGAACATGAGCAATGCCTTGCCCGTTGGTCTTGACGTTGAGTTCCGTCTTTTTGTCTTTGATCAGGTGATCTTCCTGCGTCTTCAGGTAGACGCTTGCGTTTTCAATAGGCTTGTTCTCATCGCCCCCGGTGATTTCGATGGTGATGCGGGGAGCAGGCGCCTGCGCGGGAGATTCTTTGGGAGGGGCGGCCTGTTGCGCGCCGACGGAAGCGCAGGCCGAGTGAAGTATCAAGGCGAAGCAAAACGAACGAGAGAACCTGAGAAGTTGCATGGCGTTTCCCAAGTATGTTGGCTGGAAATTGCGCGGGGGTCAAGTTCGGCGAGGAACCGGTAATTTGGAGCGGATTTGTCTCCAGCGAGAGGTGGAACTGATTCGCGCAGAGGGGAAGCCGGAGTATTTGACTCGCCGCGCGGGGTCTTGTAAGTATGGTGGGCTACGGAGCGCAGTAGAATTCGAGGAGAAGACATGGGATTTGCCACGAACGCGATACACGTTGGCCAGGAACCAGATCCATCGACGGGAGCGGTGGTTTCGCCGATCTATCAGACGTCGACGTATGTTTATGAGGAGCTTGGGAAGTCGAAGGGTGGATACGACTACGCGCGAACGAATCATCCGAACCGCAAGGCGCTGGAGCGCACAGTAGCAAAGTTGGAAGGCGGGCACGCGGCGTATGTGTTCACTTCTGGGATGGCGGGGATTGACGCGGTGTTCCGGTTGTTGCGGCCGGGAGATCACGTGGTGCTTTCGGAAGCGGTGTATGGCGGCGTGTACCGGATTTCGACGCAGTTGCTGGTGCATTTTGGATTGGAATTCAGTTTTGTAGACACGACCGAGCCGGCGGTAGTGATGGGAGCGATGCGGCCGAACACGAAGATGCTGTACATCGAGACGCCGACGAATCCGACGCTGCGGATTACAGACATCGCGGCAATGGCGAAACTGGCGAACGAGCGGCGGACGACGCTGGTGGTGGACAACACGTTCATGACGCCGTATCTGCAGAGGCCGATCGAGCTGGGCGCGCATATCGTGGTGCACTCGATGACGAAGTACATGAACGGGCACAGCGACGCGACGGGCGGAGCGGTGATCCTGACGAGGCCCGACGATGCGGAAAGGATTTATTTCCTGCAGAGGTCCGCGGGAGCGGGACTGGCGCCGATGGATTGCTTTCTGGTTTCGCGGGGGTTGAAGACGTTGGCGGTGCGGATGCTGCAGCACAACGCGAACGGACTGGCGGTAGCGCGGCATCTGGATGCGCATCCGAAGGTGCGGAAGGTGTACTACCCGGGGCTGGCTACCCATCCGCAGCACGAATTGGCCAGGAAGCAACAGAAGGGGCCGGGGGCGATGATCGCGTTTGATTTGGGAGATGAAGGGGCGGCTCGGCGGTTTTTGAACCAGGTGAAGATTTGCGCGCTGGCAGAAAGTTTGGGCGGGGTGGAGTCGCTGATTTCACTGCCGGCACAGATGACGCATGCGTCGATGCCGAAGGAAGTGCGGGATACTGTGGGGATCACGGATAGTTTGGTGCGGTTGAGCGTAGGAATTGAGGACGTGGAGGATATTATTGCGGATTTGGATCAGGCGTTGCTTTACGTTTGAGTGGATGAAGGAATTGAAGGTTGAAGAGTTCAGAAGTTGAAGTGTTCAAGAATCGAGAAAGGCAGGAGGGGAGGTTCTCACAGAGTGCACTGAGAAAGAGCACAGAGGACACGGGGCAGGACTAGAGTGGCCGACCTAAGGGTCGGCCATTATTTTTTGCAGGAGGCGGAGAGCCAGTGGAGGTAGGCTTGGGAGCCGGAGGAGATGGGGAGGACCAGGAACTCTGGGGTTTCGTAGGAGTGGAGGCGGAGGACTTCCCTTTCGAGGGATTTTAGGCGGCGGGTGGTGGTTTTGATGAGCAGGAGATGTTCGCGGGCTGTTTCGATTTTTCCTTTCCAGCGGTAGATGGATTCGATAGGAGCGGAGTGGATGTTGACGCACGCGGCTATGTGTTTTTGGAGGAGGGCGCGGGAGATTTTGCGGGCCTCGGAGGGGGTGGGGCAGGTTACGAGGACGAGGCGGAATTGGGTGGTGGGGGGCATGGGATACGTGGAAAGATTGTAGCGAATTTGATTCGGGTGGAGAAGAAAGACGGAAAAGGATAACGCAGAGGCACGGAGAACGCAGAGGGGCGCAGAGAAGAAGAGCGAGAAGATTGGTGGGGTTGGATCGTATGAACCCACCTTCAAGTTCAAGTGTGGAATGATGTTCGACAGATCCAAGAGCACAGCCAGGAATGGCTGTGCCACAAGATGCCCCAAGAGGGCCGGGCGAGCCCGGCCCCTACAAGGATTGTGGAACTGACTGTAGAATGTGGGGACTATGGCTACTACACAGATTGCTTCGCCGATTAAGTTTGGGACTAGCGGGTGGCGGGGGTTGATTGCGGATGATTTTACGTTTGCGAATGTGCGGCTGGCGGTGCGGGCGATTGCGGAGCATTTGACGGAGAAGAAGAAGCGGCCGACGGTGCTAGTGGGGTACGACACGCGATTTTATTCGGAGGAGTTTTCGGCGCTGGCAGTGGGGATTTTGCAGGAGCATGGGATTCACACGTTGCTGTGCGAGACGTTTACGCCTACGCCGGCGATTGCGTATGAGATTCAGCGGCGGAAGCTGGACGGGGGGATCAACTTCACAGCGAGCCACAATCCGGCGCAGTATCACGGGCTGAAATTTTCGAGCTCCGATGCGGGGCCGGCACTGCCGGAAGTGACGAAGGACATTGAAGCGCGGGTGGCGCGGATACTGGCGAAGGAAGGATTGAGTGGTGGAAGCGCATCGCATGATAGCCATGCGAAGAAGGATGCGGGCGAGACGGTCAACCTGAAAGTAGAGTATCTCAAGCGGCTGAAGGAGTTGGTGCAGTTTGAGGTGATTCAGAAGGCGAAGCTGAAAGTAGTGACCGACGCGCTGCACGGTGCGGGCGCGGGGTATCTGGACAAGGCGTTGGCCGATCACGGAATCGCGGTGACGGCACGGCGGACGGAGAGGGATTGCCTGTTTGGCGGGAGCGGGCCGGACGTGGATGAGAAAAATCTGGCCCCCTTGGGCAAGGCGGTGAAGGAAGGCGGCGCGAAGGTTGGACTGGCGACGGATGGTGATGCCGATAGATTTGGAGTTGTGGATGGCGATGGAACTTGGATTCAGCCGAATCTGATCCTGGCACTGGTGTACGACTACCTGGTGGAATCGCGGGGATGGAAAATGCCGGCGGCGCGCAGCGTGGCGACTACGCAGATGGTGGACGCGGCGGCGAAGGCGCACGGGCAGACGACGTATCAGACGCCAGTGGGGTTCAAGTACATCGGGCAACTGATTCGCGAGGACAAGATTGCGCTGGGCGGCGAAGAGAGCGCGGGGCTGACGATTCGGGGGCATGTGCCGGAGAAGGACGGGATATTGGCGTGCCTGCTGGTGGCGGAGATGACGGCGGCGCGTGGCGCGTCGATTGGGGAGCAGGTGCGGGCGATGTTCAAGAAACTGGGGCGGGAGTTTCATGCAGTGCGCGAGAATCTGCACCTGTCCGACGAACAGAAGGCAAACGCGATACGGAAGGCGGCGGTGGACGCTACGACACTGCTTGGAAGGAAAGTTGTATCGGTGGACCGCACGGATGGAGCAAAATTCGTATTTGGAGACGGATCGTGGATGTTGTTGCGACTGAGCGGGACGGAACCGCTGCTGCGCTTGTATGTGGAAGCGGAGAGTGAAGCGGCGACTGCTAAACTGGTGAAGGAAGCTTCGGACTGGATTCTGAAGGATTGATGAGCGAGCTACGGAAAAATTCGAAGAAAAGTTTGCTGCACTATGCGCCCTACCTGATGGGCGTGTTCGTGGCGGTACTGCTGGTGCACGATATTTTCGGGACGCACGGCTACCTGGCGATGAGGCAGAAGCAGCAGGAGATTCAGAAAGTCAGCCAGGAACTGCAAAAGCTGAACAAGGAAAATTTGGAATTGCAGCAGAGCGTGCAGGATTTGAAGAGCGATCCGGAGACGATCCGGAAGATCGCGCGCGAAGAATACGGCCTGGCCGGGCCGAACGAAAAGATCATCAAGCTGCCGGCAGCGAAGCCGGCTGCGCCGCCGTCCTCGAAACCCTGACGGTTCCCTTCTTGTAGCGGGTGCGCAGAATTGACAGCGCCAGCATCGCCAGGAAAATCAAAAATAAACCGAATGTGGCTTTGGGAATGGAACACCCGCGCTTGGGGAGGATGGAGAAGAGTCCATAGACGAACTCGATGTGCACCCAATAGACGAGGAGTGAGGTTTTCCCAAGTTGCATGACCGGGCTGAATCCCATCTGACCGAGTCCCCATCGGCACCAGGCGTAGACGAGGAACAGGATGATGAGGAGAATACCGCACCGCATCAGAAGGAAATTTGGATTGGAGTGCCAGTAGTCGTAAACGGCATAGAGATGGATGGGCGATTCGTCAAAGAAGCGCGAGACGTAGCAGGCGCCAACGCCAGCGAGGCCGAGGAGAAAGAAAAAGAGAGCCTCATTGCGACGGGCAAAGGAAGTGTAGACGAGGAAGCCCACGGCCAGGCCGGCGAAAGCGAAAGCGGCCCAGGGAAAGAGCGGAAAGAGCCAATGCTGCGGCTCGGGAAAAACGTGGACACCGTTGATGTAGGACTCGAGAGGCCAGGGGAGAAAGCGTGGGCGGTGGGTGGTCCAGAGCGGTGGAGTGAGCATGGCGATGAGCGTAGCGACGGAGAGGGCTCCGGCGATGCTGCGGGCGCGGGCGGCGGCGATTTCTTTTGCGGAAGTGAGCCAGCAGAGGAAGGCCATGAGGATCATGGAGAGGCCGAGAATGTTGAGGACGTCGACGCGGAGGAGGTCGGTCCAAGGCACCCATTTATAGCCGAGGGCGTATTCCTGAAGGCGGAAGAGCAGGCCGAGGCCGAAAATTTCGGCGCCGCGGAGAGCGGTTTGTTTCACGATGGTGTTGCGGGCAATTCCTTTTTCGCGGAGACGTTCGGTGACGAGCGCCATGGAGATGCCGGCGAGGAAGATGAAGAGGGGCGCGGGAAGCGTGCCGCCGAGTTGCGACCAGTGGAAGAGGGCGGAGTCGCGAAGATCGGGACGCAGCCAGGAATCGTAACAGTGGGTTTGGAACATGAGGAGGCATGCGAGACCGCGGAGCCAGTCGATGTAGGAGAGGCGGGAGGTGGGAGTGGGCGGCATGATGGATGCGGGAAGATTGTAGCGGATTTTGGATTTTGGGAGGAGAAGAGGGAGGAAGAGAAAGGATAACGCAGAGGCGCGGAGTTCGCAGAGGAGCGCAGAGAGAAAAGGAAAAGAGAAACCCAGGAGCACAGCCAGGAATGGCTGTGCCACAGGACTTGGGCGCGCATACATGGTGAGGAAATTGGAGGTTGTGGGCGGAGAGCGATTAGAATTGGCGGGGCGTTGATGAGTGCTGAGGCAAGATTGTTTACTGAAGATTGAGGAGCGGATGCGGGGATGAGGCAACTGAATGTTTGGGTGATGTTGGGGATTTGGGCAACGTTAAGCTTGGGCGCGGCATTTTATGCGGCTTGGGAGGGATATGAGGGCCGGGCGTTTGCAGCGACGGTGGCGACGTTTTCGATTTTGCTGCTGGTGATGCTGGCGTTCGCGGGGCGCGGAGTGGCGGAGGGCCTGGCGGGAAAATTCGGCCCGGCCGGCGGATTCATGTTGGGCGCGTGCGTGTTTGTGGCGTTTGTGATTTACCTGGTTGGAACGGGAACGTTTCTGGCGGAGCGCGCGGGAGCGATGGCGGCGTTCGTGTTTGTGCCGTTGGGGCTGGCGGTTTCGTCGAAGGGCGCGTCGGCGGGGAGTTGGCAGGATTTCTTGACCGTTGCGGGCGTGTGGGTATTCGTGAAATTCGGGCCGACGCACTGGATGTGGCCGTATCCGGGTGGGCGGCTGGCCTACGTGTTCACGGTACTGATGGCGGTGAATGTGGCGCTGGCCTGTTTTTTGCTGGTGCGGCGGGCGAAGGGAGTGGGATATTCGATCGGCTGGGGGAAAAACTGGGCCGTGTATGTACCGGGCAGCTTTGTCGCGTTCGGATGCATTGCGATACCCCTTGGCATGCGGATGAGATTCATCGCGTTTGATCCACACTGGGGAAATTGGCGCGGGTTGATCGTGGGTTCGCTGGGGATTTTATTCCTGACGGCGTGGCCGGAGGAGTTGCTGTTTCGCGGGTTGCTGCAGAACTTTCTGGTGCGGGCTTCGAGGAGCGAATTTGCGGGATGGTGGACGGCGTCGATGTTCTTCGGCCTTTCGCACATTACGAATTTGGGATTTCCGAATTGGCGGTATGTGATTCTGGCGGCGATCGCGGGGATCTTCTATGGGTGGGCGTGGAAGAAGACGGGATCGATTTTTGCGTCGGCGCTTGTGCATGCCGGGGTGGATGTTACGTGGCATTTTTTGTTTCGGACGATGTAGGGGGAACGAAAATTCGGGCCTATCTGAAGATCGGCCACTACACAAAGCAAGGGCGCCCGCCTCGGAAGGCGGCCGCTACAAAAGCAGGAGCAACCCAAGAAGGCGAGGCAAGCCCCGCCCTCAAAGGAAGAACGAAAAGGTTAATCGGGGAACCAATTGCTGCGGTAGGCGATCCACCAGCTTAGGGCGAGGATTGGGAAGGTGGCGACTATGGACCAGACGAAGGGGAGGGTGAAGTCGGCGACGAGACCGAGGGCGGCGAAGAGGAGCCAAAAAATTTTGCGCTGCATGATCTGAGTTTAGCGTACGCGCTCGCATGGAAGAACACAGCCGTAGTTTGCTGTGCCAGAAGAGTGCTGGGCGACCTGAAGGTCGCCGCTACGCGGGCAGGAGCAACCCAAGCGGGCGGCCTGAAGCCGCCTCTATAACACACTGCAGGGGGCAGGCGCTAGGCAAAGCGAGGGAAATGAGGTACAACCCGAGGCGCGGACGGGGGAATTTGCGTGGCGGCGGAGGGTTGCGATGGGGGCGAATGACGGGCTGAGTTCGGCACGGGGGTTTCGGGTGAACCGGCGCGAGGTGGAGGATGGTTGGGTCGTTGAGTGCTTTGGGCGATTGACCACTGAGAATGTGCCGCTGCTGAAGATGGAGATCCTGGAGGCCTGCGGTAGGAAGGGACGCATTGTTTTGGATTTGAAAGAAGTGCCGATGATGGACAGTTCGGGGCTGGGGGCGTTGGTGACATTGCATGTTTCGGCGCGGTCGCGTGGATGCAAGCTGGAAGCGGTGAACGCGAGCAAGCAGATCCGTGATTTGTTCAGTATGACGAACGTGTTGGGGTTGTTTGAAGAGACGGGACGGCATGGCCGGAGGATGATGTAGGATCCGCGGGGTCAGGCGGAGAGAAGAGTTGTCCACCTGAAGGTGGACGCTACAGCAGACGGCCCACTCGCCGCGGCGAGCGGGCCCTACACGGAGACGAAGGTGAATGAAGACGAACGCGATTTGACTGCGGAGCGCGTTGGGTATGCGTGGAAGAATTTTGAGGACCAGCAAGCGATTATCCGGGCGGCGGATTTGAAGGCCGGATATCTGGTGACGTTCTTGCTGTTTTTCGGGGCGAGCACGATTCCGCTGGGGAAAGAAGTGCTGCCGGCTCTGCGGTGGGTGAGCGCGGGAGAGATCGCGGCCAGCGGGTTGTATGGGGCGAGTTATGTGGTGTTTGCGTTGGGATTTGTGCGGGCGCTGTATCTGATTTCGCATGTTCTGACGCCGCGGATTGCGCGGCATCATGCAAAGCCGACGGATGGGCGGGAACTGCTCTACTACGAACATGTGGCGCGCTATGAGAACAGCGCGGCGTATTACGAGGCGATGACGCGCGCGACCCCGGAGGAAATGCTGCGGAACGTGACGGACCAGGTTTATGAGCTGGCGATGATCTGCAAGGTGAAGGTGGACAGTCTGCGGGCGTTCTCGCAAGCGTTCAAGATTACGCTGGTGGCGTGGTTTATCAGCACGGGCGTGGGATTTTGGATCATGACGTGGATGAAGTAATCGAAAATAGAAATTAGAAAACGGAAAATGGGCAGCCCTGGTTTAGAGGATGACCCTGCAGTTGGCGGGCAAGTCCCGGGCAATCCCGCCTCGATCAGTTGTCGAATTGCGGTTTAGTGGATTTGCAGCGCGAGGAGATTCGCCGCCCTGGCGGGCTCTGCCTTCAAACAATCCAAGGTGTAAAGGGCGCGGGCGCGCAACGTTGATGGCCGCGGCAGCATGCAGCCCACCTGTGCAAGACAAGACCAATAATGAATGTGGGCTAGCGAATCACGCCGGTCAGGGGACTGGAGGCGGAGGCGTAGAGGCGCTTGGGCATGCGGCCGGCGAGGTAGGCTTTGTGGCCGGCGATTACGGCGTCGCGCATGGCTTCGGCCATGAGGGGGGCGTCGGCGGCTTCGGCGATGGCGGTGTTCATGAGGAGGCCGTCGGCGCCGAGTTCCATGGCGATAGCGGCGTCGGAGGCGGTGCCTACGCCGGCGTCGACGATCATGGGGACTTCGGTGATGCGTTCGCGGAGGATGCGGAGATTGGCGGGATTCTGGATGCCGAGGCCGGAGCCGATGGGCGCGGCGAGAGGCATGACGGCAGCGGCGCCTGCGTCTATGAGCTTGCGGGCGGCGATCAGGTCGTCGTTGGTATAAGGGAGAACGACGAAACCTTCTTTTACGAGAACTTTTGTCGCTTGGATTAGTTGTTCGGTGTCGGGGAAGAGAGTTTTTTCGTCGCCGATGACTTCGAGCTTGATCCAGTTGGAGAGGCCAACTTCGCGGGCGAGGCGAGCGGTGCGAATGGCTTCGTCGGCGGAATAGCAGGCGGCGGTGTTGGGGAGGATGAAGATTTTCTCCCGGTCGATGTAGTCGAGGAGGGATTCTTTCGATTTGTCGGTGAGATTGACGCGGCGGACGGCGACGGTGACCATGTCGGCGCCGGAGGCGGCGTGGGCGCGGGCCATTTCCTGGAAACTGCGGTATTTGCCGGTGCCGACGATCAGGCGGGAATTGAAGGCGCGGCCGGCGATTACGAGTTGATCGGACATGGGGGGTCTCCGTTGGAGATTGTATTCCGGGGAGCGGGGTTGGGCAAATGGTTGGTGGCGCGATCAAAGAACAGGAAGAAAGAGAAAAGATTTAACACAGAGCGCACAGAGGTCGGAGCACGGAGGGCACAGAGAAGAGAAAGAGGACGGAGAAGAGTTGTCCACCTGAAGGTGGACGCTACAAATGCGCGGACGGCCCGCTCGCCGCGGCGAGCGGGCCCTACAAGAGCGAAGTTAGAAGGATTGGATCAGGTTTATGAGGGTGCGGAGGGCTACGCCAGTGGGGCCTTTGGCTAGCCAGGGTTTGGCGTCGTCGTTCCAGGCTGTGCCGGCGATATCGAGGTGGATCCACGGGGTGTCGCCGGCGAATTCGCGGATGAACCATGCGCCGGTGATGGAGCCTCCGCCTTTGCCGCTGCCGATGTTCTGGATGTCCGCGAAGCTGCCCTTGATGAATTCGCGGTATTCGTCGTCCATGGGCATCTGCCACATTTTTTCGCCGGCTGCTTTGGCGCTGGCAAGGAGCTTATCTGTCCAGGCTTGATCGGAGCCGAAGACGCCGACGTTGATGTTGGCAAGAGCGACGACGATGGCGCCGGTGAGCGTTGCCGCGTCGACAAGATGCGTAGCGCCCAACTGCTTCGCGTAGTGCACGCCGTCGGCGAGGATGAGGCGGCCTTCGGCGTCGGTATTGAGCACTTCGATCGTTTTGCCGGACATGGCGGTTTGGATGTCGCCGGGCTTTTGCGCCTTTCCCCCGGGCATATTTTCGGTGGAGGGGACGACACAGATCACTTTCACGTTGGGCTTCAACGCAGCGACGGCGCGCATGACGCCGAGCATGGTGGCGCCGCCAGCCATGTCGTACTTCATTTTTTCCATGCCGTCGGCGGGCTTGATGGAGATGCCGCCGGTGTCAAAGGTGACGGCTTTGCCGACTAATCCGATCACGGGAGCGCCAGGTTTCAAGTTTGCGGGCGTGTAAGTGATAACGACCATGCGCGGCGGCTCGACGCTGCCCTGTGCGACGCTGAGCAGGGCGCCCATTTTCAGGTTGGCGATTTTCTTTTCGTCGAGGATTTCGACGGCAAGGCCGGCTTCCTTGGCCATAGCTTCGGCTTTTTCGGCAAGAATTCGCGGCGTCAACTTGTTGGAAGGCTCGTTGACGAGGTCGCGCGTGAAATTCTGGGCATCACCGATGATGCGGCCACGCACGATTCCCTTTTCCCCAGCGGCTTTATCGGCGTCGCTGAAGCCTGTGATTGTAAAAGTTTCGACAAATTTGTCATTTTTCTTGTCGGTTTTATACTTGTCGGTCTCAAAATCGGCCACAATGACACTTTCGATGACGGCCTGAGCGATTGCTTCGGTGGAATCGCCTTCGCGGACGAGGAAGACAACCTTATGCACGCCGCGTGCCTTCAAATAGCGCAGGGCGACGCCAGCAACTTTACGGAGAGTGGCGGGGTTAAATTGCTCGCGCTTCCCTGCCCCGACGAGGAGCAGGCGAGCGGCTTTAAAACCGGCGGGCGCGTGGAGCAAGGTGGTTTCAAGTGATTTGCCGGTGAGTTCGCCGCCTTTTGACAGACGGGAGAGCATGCCGCCGGTGAGCTTGTCGAGTTCGGCGGGGCGCCCTTGAGTCATGTCGCCGTTTTCGAAAACGTAGGTAACCAGCGCATCGGTTTCCAGTGCAGCAAACGGCTTTGTATCGAGTGTGATTTGCATGATGAGATTATCGCCTCCGGTTGCGATAGAGAGCTTGTTCCGCTTCCCTGCGTGCCTCCTTGGAACGCTCGTCCGCGCGGCGATCCCAGGACTTTTTGCCCTGAGCCAAAGCGATTTCCACCTTGGCGAGGCCGTTGCGAAAGTAGATACGCAGGGGAATAACGGTTAAACCTTTGGATTCGATGCGGCCTGAAAATTTATGGATCTCACGTTTGTGAAGAAGAAGTTTGCGCTCGCCGAGAGGTTCGTGGTTCCACGGGCCGCCGGGCATGTATTGGGCGATGTGCGCGTTCACCAGAAAAGCGCCGCTGGGCTTGAAGTCCACGTAGGCGTCGCGAATGTTGGCTTTGCCTTCGCGCAAAGCCTTCACCTCGGTGCCGTGAAGCACGAGCCCCGCCTCCATTTTTTCGAGCACGTGGTAGTTATAGGAAGCCGCGCGGTTCTGCGCGACTATTTTTTCGCCCGGCTCCCTGGAGCCTTTGCCTTTATTGGGGCCTTTCGCGGGTTTACCAGTTGGCTTAATCACAATCTTTCATTTTACCTGATGATGCGTCTAATACGGATGTCCGGAACAGCTGCCCCGCTCCGCATGCTTCCTTCCAGCTACCGGCCACCCGTTAGAGGAAAGGCTACGGAACTGGCGAATGGGACTGTTTGAAGGGCATCACTTAGAGAATCCGCCCGCTTGCCGGGCTCCTAAAGCCGATGCTAGACTCCATGAGATAGCAAAGACTCGGCTTGCCCTGCGTCGAGATCCCGGAGAGTTCATGAGCCGATGGTGTATGTTGCTGGTCCTGATAGGTGTCGCGGTGTTTGCGGCGGGGTGCCCGAAGGACAAGAAGGACTATAAAGCCGCCCAGAAGGCGGTCGACCTGCAGGATTACGATGCCGCGGTGGATTATTACCTGAAGGCATCGAAAGCCGAACCGCGCAATATCGACTACAAGATCGGATTGGATCAATCGCGATTTGAGGCCGGGGCTTCGCACGTCAAAAAAGGGTTAAAACTGCGGGAGAAGGGAGACCTGCAAGGCGCGGTGTCCGAGTTTCAGCGCGCGCAGGTGATGGACCCATCGAGCACGTCGGCTGACCAGGAATTAAAACGCACGCTACAGATGATGGCCGACCAGGCGCAGGCGAATCAGACAGCAGACCAGCCACTGGTAGAAAATGGCCAGCCAGGACTCGCTTCCGCTCCACCGGAACTGAAACCGCTTTCGCGCGCGCCGATCAATCTGCGGATGTCCAACGACGTGAAGGTGGTGTTCGACACGATCGGCAAGCTTGCAGGGCTGACGGTGATTTACGATCCGGACTTGCAGGCGCGGCGGATTTCCGTGGATTTGAGCAACGTGACGCTGGAACAGGCCCTGGACATCGTATCGCTGCAGAGCAAGGGCTTCTGGAAACCGGTGACGGAAAACATCATCATGATTATTCCGGACAACACGCAGAAGCGGCGGGACTATGAAGAGCAGGTGGTGCGCACCTTTTATCTGAGCAACGTGGCCGTCGCGCAGGACCTGACGGAAATCACCACCGGCCTGCGGCAATTGCTGGACCTGAAGCGCATCCAGCAGGTGAACGCGCAGAACGCGATCATCATCCGCGATACGCCGGATAAAGTGGCGCTGGCCGAAAAAATCATCCGCGACATTGACAAGGCCAAGCCCGAAGTAATCATTCAAATGGAAGTATTGCAGGCGCGCACGGACAAGCTGAGGAACCTGGGAATTCTGCCGGGACAGAGCGCTTCCATTGCTATCCAGCCGAACGCGTCAGCCACCACCACATCATCAACAACGACCACCTCAACCACCAGCACTCCCGGACAGGTTTCGCTGAGCCAACTGACGCACCTGAATCAGAACGACGTTCTGCTAACCTTGCCCGGCGCGACGGCGAATTTCGTGCTGACGGACAGCGCGACGAAAATTATCGACAATCCGGAAATCCGGGCCATCGACGGCCAACCGGCGAAGCTGCGCGTTGGCGATCGAGTGCCGGTGGCGACAGGAAGCTTCCAGGCGGGCGTTGGCGTGGGCTCGACGGCCGGGGCGGGCTTCGTGAACCCCCTGGTGAACACGCAATTTCAATATATCGACGTCGGCGTGAACGTGGACATCACGCCGCACGTCCACGCGAATCGCGACATCAGCTTGAAAGTTTCGGTGGAAGTTTCTTCCGTGACGGGCCAGTCGACGATTGGCGGTATTCAGCAGCCGATCATCAGCCAGCGCAAAATCGAGCACGAAATCCGCCTGAAAGAGGGCGAAGTGAGCATCCTCGGCGGATTGTTCGAGCGCACGGACACGAAGACGTTAAATGGATGGCCGGGACTGGCGAATGTGCCGATCATCAGGTATCTATTTTCAACCGACGACGTGGAGCATCAGGATAACGAAAACCTGATTGTGCTGATTCCCCGCATCGTGCGCATGCCCGATTGGTCGAAGGCCAATCTCCGCGCCATTTATTCCGGGACGGAAACGTATCCCGGGGTGAAGCGCGAGATGGATGTGAAGACGCCAACGGCGAACCCGAACCCGGTTGCGACACCCGCGGCGGCGCCGGTTCAAAATCAGGCTGTGCCCGCCGCAGCACCCGGAGCGGGAGCGGCGCAACCAGCGCCGGCGACTGCCCCTGCCGTGCCGGAGGTGCAGACCAACGGACCGCGCATTCGGTTTGAGCCGGCGACGATGAATCTGGCTCCCGGCCAGACCGCAACCATCGGCGTGGTAGTCGAAAATGTGAACGACCTCTTCTCCGTTCCCATGCTGCTGCAATACAACCAGGCCATCATCAGCGTTGAGGAAGTGCGCCACGGCGGATTCCTTTCCGGCGGGACGCAAGAGATCGCACTGGTGCAGCGCGTGGACAAAGAGCACGGCCAGGCCATCATTTCGGCGACCCGCCAGCCAAATACTCCGGGCGTGAACGGATCCGGAACGCTGCTGGGCATTGTGGTGAAGGCCCTGGCGCCGGGGACCACCAATCTTTCGATTGTTCAAGTGAACGCGAAAGACTCGCAGCAGAGGCCCATCCCGCTGGTGACCGGCGAAGCAACGCTCCGAGTGCAATAGAGGGTCGAGTTTAACGGAGGTTGACGCAATTTCCATGCACCGCAAGGCGAGAGTTTGCGCGCAATCTGGCATGACGCTGCTGGAGTTGATCATTGCGTGCACCATCCTGCTGATCCTGTCTTCGATGGCTCTGCCGGTCGCGCGCTACACCGTGATTCGCGAACGGGAAAAGGAATTGCGGCTGGACCTTAGGGAAATGCGGGGAGCAATCGATAAGTACAAGGACCTGGCGGACCAGCAGAAGATTCGCGTGGAGCTCGGAAGCGAGGGGTACCCGCCGGATTTGGATACGCTGGTGAAAGGCGTCGCGTTGGGAGGTTCCGGAGGGGCGGGAAAAAATATCCGCTTCCTGCGGCGCGTGCCGAAGGATCCGATGACGGGCCGGGTTGAATGGGGCATGCGCTCGGTTCAGGACGACGCGGACTCGACGAGCTGGGGCGGGAAAAATGTGTTTGACGTTTACTCGAAGTCTACCGGGATAGCGCTGGACGGCACAAAATACTCAGACTGGTAGACAGGCGAGCCAAGGGGACGGAATGACGGGGATTGCGGGCACGCAGCGCCTGAAGCGACCGGGGAAGCAGGTTCGCCGGAGCGCACGCGGATTCACTTTGATCGAGCTGATGATCGTGATGATGATCATCTCGATCCTGATCGGCATGGCCGCGGTGATCTACGACAAAACCGTGAAGCGCGCGCGGGAATCCGTGCTGAGGCAAGACCTGCAGACGATGCGTCAATCCATCGACAACTATACTTTGGACAAGCAGCAGGCTCCGCAATCGCTGGACGACCTGGTGGACGCACACTACCTGCGAGAGGTGCCGATTGACCCGGTGTGCCAGAAAAAAGATTGGGTGACGCATATTGGGGACACCGTGCTGAGCCCGGATCAGACGAGCACCGGCGTTGACGATGTGCATTCGGGTTGCGAACAAACGGGGAGCGATGGGACGTCGTACACCACCTGGTAGAGGATTGCGCGGGAGCGGAGAGAGCATACGGGCGGGATTTCAAAGTGACATTCAAGCGACAAGTTTGACGGATGTTGGTTGCTCCGCTATAGTGGTTATGCGGGGTGGAGCAGCCTGGTAGCTCGTCGGGCTCATAACCCGAAGGTCGTCAGTTCAAATCTGACCCCCGCAACCAATTTGTGATTTACAGGCCGGGCACAGGCGCCCGGCCTTTTTATTTGAGTATATGATTTTGCTCTACTTCACAGAACCAACCACAACACCAATTCATCCGCCAGGGATCGGGAAGCGTCCCGCCAGTCCTTTGGTTCCGAGACGGTCGCAACGTGACCAGCGACTACGCCTTGCTGTAGACGAGGTGGTCCCTGTGAAACACTGATGAGTTCCTGCAATTTGGGCATTCCCGGCGAAGGACTTCGCCGGGGACGATTGGTTTCCGTGGAAAGCAAAGCTCAGAGATTTCGAGGTTCATTGCAATTTCGGAGTGAATGAACTCTGTCCGGCACAAGGGGCAATGCAAAATCCAATGTGGCACCTGGAACTCCCACTAGAACTCATCTAATCGTGTTGACAGCCTCCCCAAACGCGGGTAACACGCGAAAAACAGTTCCTTCACCTCGCAAAAGACGCCTATCGCAAATTTCGCTCAGGGCCAGCGGGGATTTGGGATGACGGCAGCGTGGGAGCCCGGGAAATCGCAGAGCCAGATCACTTGCAGCGACAGTTTTCAACTCGGCCGGCTCTTGAAAACGACGGCGCGCACGGCCAGTCTTGCTAGCAGCAGAATCAGCGACGCAAGAAGAACGCAACGTCCCCACATACAAGGGTCCTCCCTATTCCACCGTCACGGATTCCGTTATCGTTGCCGTTTCGGGCGCCGTTTCCGATTGCGTCTGCACCGCTTCGGTGACGCGCTCTTGCGACGCAAGCGCGTCCAACTGTCTGGATACATCGAATTGCTTGCCGGCGAGATCGAAGAGCTCGCGCGCTTTGCCCAGGTCCTTCGGGACGCCATTTCCGGCAGCGTAAGCTTGCGCAAGATTGAATTGCGCGTAGGCATTTCCCTTGTCCGCAGCAAAACTCCAGAGCCTGACGGCCTCTGGCAAGTCGCGAGCCACGCCTTTTCCGGAATATAAAATAGCGGCCAGCCGGTTTGCCGAATTCACGTCGCCGCCTCGGGCAGCCAGTTGATACCACTTGACCGCTTCTTTGTAATCGGTCACGACGCCATCAGCCGTTTCAAAAATTTCTCCCATCGCGGCTTCGGCCTTAACCATTCCCTGTTCAGCGGCCATCTGGAATAGTCGGTGGGCTTCCTGAATATTCTTTTCCCCGCCCCGGCCGTTCTGATAAAGGACGGCGAGATCATATTCGGCGTCGGCCACGCCGGCCTTTACGGCCTTTTCAAGCCATTTCCTCGCTTCTTTTTCGTCCTTGGAAAGGCCGAGACCCAGGGCGTAGAACGCTCCGAGGTTGGTGATCGCGTCCAGGTCGCCCTTCTTGGCTGCCTGGCGCGTCAGATGCAAGGCTGTGCGTTCGTCCTTGGGGACGCCAGTGCCTGTCGCATACATCCAGCCCAAGCGCGCAGTCGCTGTAAGGCACCCCGCGTCGGCGGCCTTGCGAATCCAGCGGGCTCCTTCAACTGGATCCTGCGGCACGCCTCGGCCTTGAAGATAGAGGCGGCCATAGTTGTATTGGGCTACGGAGCTGCCGTATAAAGCTGCGCGGTTGTACCACTTGACTGCTTCACGAAGATCCCTGACACCCTCCGGCCCAGTCTCATACAAGCGCGCCAAATTGTTTTCTGCCCCGAGTGCGCCGCGGTCTGCGGCTTTCAGGTACCAGGCGATGGCGTAGCCGATGCTCTGCTCGACCCCTTCTCCGAACTCGTAGGCCAGGCCCAGTTGAAATTGGGCTTCTGCGTTGCCGTCGTTGGCTTGTTTCGTAAGCTTCGAGATGTCGATGTGCTCGGGACGTGCGCTGGGCACGAGTGACGAGGATTGGGCGAAGATTGGGGTTGAGGTGATGGAACCGGCGGCAAGCGCAAGAAATACTAAGAATCCCGCTCGCATGATGTCCTCTCCTTCCGACGGTCGCCCTGCAGCGAACTGCACTGCGAATTCCGCGCGAACAATCCACGTCGAAAGGACTCCAACCCATGCGAAGCCAGAGAGCAAAAGTAGTGCCAAATATGCGCGAAGGCGGGTGGAACGTAGCTCAAATGTTTTCAGTCCTTTGCAGCCCGGGAAAAAACGGTGGGAACAAAAACCAGCGGGTGGGACATTTTCTTTGGTGACTGATTGCGGACATGTGTCAATTAGCCGGGAGTGTGATGAGGAGTTCGGCTTCGATTTCTACCCCGGGACCCGGTTGCCTGTCGCCAGGCCGGGACCTGCTGCCAGACACTTTTCGCGGAAGTTAGTGGGAAAGGAAGCAGGATTTGCCGAAGACCCGCTAAATCGCGCAGAACTAGCGGGCCATGTCTAAGTTAGTACGGGCATACCCGATGCTCGTCAGTTCCCTTCCGAAATCCGTATTAGACTCCTACCGTTGCAAGTAACGGCCCCAAGATGTCCTTAGATACGACGCGGCGGAGGAAATCCAGATGAACGAATTATTGGAACTGGCTCTAAAAGCACATGGCGGACTTGAACGGTGGAGCAAGATCAAGTCGATCAAGGTTGCGGCATCGATCACTGGCGCCATCTGGTATGTCAAAGGCAAGGGAGACTTTCTCAAGAACGTCATAGTGACGGCGGAAACGCAGCAGGAGCGCTTGACCGTGGACTTCCCGGGGCAGGACAAGCGGGCGATTTTCGAGCCAAACCGCATTGTGATCGAGACGGAGGACAGGACGCTGATCGAGGCCCGCGACAATCCGGAAAAGTCATTTGAGGGGCAACAGAGAGAAACACCCTGGGACGAGATTCATGTGACATACTTCGTGGGCGAAGCGCTGTGGACTTACCTTAATACTCCCTTCCTGTATGCGCGCGACGAGTTTACGACAGAGGAGATTCCCTCAATCCAGGCCGACGGCGAAATCTGGCGGCGGCTGAAAGTGACGTTTCCGGACAGCGTGAAGAGCCACACCAGAGAACAGATCTCCTGCTTCGGACCTGACGGTTTGTTGTGCCGGCACGACTACACGGTGGACATTCTTGGCGGCGCGACCGGTCTCAACTATGCGTCGGATTACCGAAACGTGGAAGGCATCATTGTGCCGGCCAAACGGCGAGTGTACGCGTATGAGGGCGATTACCGGATCGTGAAAGAGCCGTTGCTGGTTGCCATCGACATGGGCGAGATCACGTTGAATATGCGTGCGGCTGCTCACTCGGCATGATGGCTGCAACACCGGGCCGAGTGTCCTGCGATTGGGATGCTTGTTATTTTGAGAGGGTGATTGCGCCGTAGAAGACCTTTAACAGGATTAGTCCGCCTGCGATGCCCAGGCTGAGGCTTAGAAGGGTTCCGATCAGGAAGTACTCCGCAAAACGCACCGACTTCATTTCCGGATAGCGCACGATCGTTTTTGCAGTGAGGATTAAGCCGACGGTTGCGGGAGATTGAAGAACCAGCGCCGTCAACACGACAAAGCGTTCAAGCCAGCCGATATACATCCCCGCATTCTGCATTTCATTCGACGTTTCGCCCAAAATACTCATGTCCTGCTTGGTGAGGGGCTTGGTGAGGAAACGAACCGCGTAACCGCCGCCGAAAATTACGCCGACGTAGACGACCGACACGAGAAAAGGCTTCTCGATCGCAGACTGAGCCCAGTGGAGCTTTGCGAGAAATGACCAAAACGGGGGGCGGGTCATCAGCCAGGCGGCAAGAAAAACGGTGAGGGCATGGACGGCCTGATCGGTCAAAAAGGCTGCCGCGCCGTCCTCAACCATTTCGGAGCTAACCAGGCGAAGTTTCAGCCAGTCGATTGCCAAATGGACTACGGTCAGACCCAGAATGGTGGCGTAGAAACCGGCGCTGACCGCGAGGCCAGGAATTGCAAATCCCGCGAATGCGGAGGCCGAAACGAAGAAAATCGCGCCATGCCGGGCGTACGCCAGGGCCGCGCCTCGTTTTTTATTGGCAACCATCCGATCGGATTGCAGGACAAAGTCCGTGAGGAGATGGGCGAGGTAAAGGCCGAGAAAGGCAGTCAGGAACAAATGCATGATTTCATGCAATCCTTTGTTGTTTGACGGAATCGTGCATTCTTGAAAAGCATGTGGCGAAGAGCTTTTCCATCGTTTCGATCGTCTCCAGAGTCTGCCAGAGGTGGCTCCGGCTCAAATTTCGCGAAGCTGTCGACGCGTTAATGCGGAGAGCCTTAGCCGCGAGATCAACGCGCCCTTTCGCCAGGTAGGCATCCACGGTGCGCCACTGCTTTTCGGAGAGCCGGCCCACCAGGGCGTCATGGAGGTTGTAAATCAGATTTGCCAACAGGTCAAATTGTTCGTTTTGCGAACGGAAGCGGGTGACTTTCCCCGAATGCTGGCGGCCCTCTTTCGTCTCGGAGATTGCCACGCGGGCGAATTCGAAGGCCTGCCCACCCAGTTGATTGACAGGCCCGCGCAGGGGCCCGGAGATCCGTCCGATGCCGACGCCAATCCGCAACTGCAAGGGGCGCATTCGACGGCGCAAATCGAACACCAGCCCGGGGATCTGGCGAAGATCGGCGGCGACGGCTTGAAACTCGTCACCAGCGGTCACGGCGTACGGCAAACGAATCCGCCCTGCCTTGAGATGGGCGGCGGTGACGAGCCGAAGCCGGTCACTAAGCACGGCGCGCAGGTTCCGGGTCCGGCTGGAGCCAACCACATCGGCGACAATTACACCCCAAAGCTTTTCGGTCATATGCACACTCTTGTGCAATAATATACAATTGCATGTTTACGTGCAACTGTAAGTTTTGCCCAGGCCGCAAAACTGACAAGCGTGTGCCGCTCGCTGCTAATCCTGTTCGCCAAGGGATTGGACGTAGGTTTTGCCGTAGGGGTAGAAGAGGTCTTTGCGGCCCTGCTGCCAGGCGGCTTTTAGTTCGGGCGTGGTGATGTCCCAATCGGGGCGGCATTTTTTGGTGACGGCGCGCAGGTCCTGGCGGAGATCTTCGACGGTGGGACGGCCGAAGAACCAATAGCCGTTGTAGATCTTATAAATGACGAGGCCGGGCTCGAGGACAATCACATGGGGGATCATGGGATTGTGGAGAGGGTCGGTGTATTCGGCGATGTCGAGATCTTTCTGGATGATGCGGCCAGCGTCGGAGAGGAACGGCCATTGGGCGCCGATGCCGCTGCGATATTCATTCGTCTCGGTGATGTTGTCTGTGCTGATTGTGACCAACCGGCAATAGGCGACCTCGAGCTCGCGGTGGAGTTGCACGAGGCCTTCGGCCTGGCGGCGGTCCTTGGGACAGAAACCGCCACGGCTGAGGACAAGAACCATGGGGTGCGGCCCTTGCAGATCGGAGAGCTTGCGGCGTTTCGCGGTGTGGTCGGAAAGCTCGTAGTCGGGAAAGATAGCGCCTGGGACGATGTCGGATCGCATAGGAACACCTCGGCAGTTGGATGCGTGCCGCCCGGTTAGGTCTCACGGATTCGCGGACGGAGTTTTCCTTGTGGGCCCAGCGTACGTGCCGCATCGGGAATCTTCAATGCGATGAGCCGAGAAATCCCCGCACCAACACGGCGATTTCGTCGGCCGCGGTGTCCAACGCGAAGTGGCCGCCATCCACGATGTGAACTTCGGCCCTCGGCACATCGCGGCGATAGGATTCCGGTTCCGAGGGGTCGAACGACGACTCATACTTGCCCCAGATAACCAGAAGTCGCGGCTGCTTTTCACGCATCCAAGTCTGCCACTTGGGATAATTCTCGACGTTCGTGCGGTAGTCGTAGAAGAGATCGCTTTGAATATCGGCCTGGCCGGGCTGATTAAGAAAATAAAATTCATCGGTCCAGAGATCCGGGTCGTGGCGCTCCATGTTGGGATCGTTCCCTGCGTGGCGCGCTTTCGTCGTTGCCAGCGAAAGGAGATTGGTGCGCAGCGCGGATTCGTTGGCGGCACGATCGGCCCAATAGGCCCGACGTGTTTTCCAATTGGCACCGAGGCCTTCGTTGTGGGCGACTGCATCCTGGACGATGAGAGCTTCGACCCGCTCGGGATGCGCGAGAATCATTCGAAAACCGACCGGGCCGCCGTAATCCTGCATGTAGAGCGAATAATGCGCGAGGCCGAGGGTTTCGGTGAAATGATTCATGACCTCAGCGATGTGATCAAAAGTGTAAGCAAACTTCTTCGGGTCGGGCCAGTCGCTGTGGCCGAAGCCCGGGTAATCGGGCGCGACCAGATGATAGCGATCCGAAAGCCGCGTGAAGAGCGGATCGAACATGCGCGAGGAAGACGGAAGCCCGTGCAGCAGGAGAAGCGTCGGCGCTTCTTTCGGTCCGGCCTCCCTGTAAAAAATGGAAAGGCCATCAATCTGAGTGCTGCGATAAAAGATGGGATTTTGCACGGCAGGCTCCCTTCGTTGGGCCCGGGCCGGCGGGGCTTGCAGTGAGGCGAGCATCGCGGCGGCCGCTAGCGCCACGCCAGCGAGCAGCATTTGCCATCTGCAGCTGTGCCGGAGGAAAAGGTTCATCGCTCAGCTCCGTTCCCCGCGGGTTACCATTTGCCGGCGTGCGCGCCGCCATCCACGTGCAAAGTCTCGCCAGTGGTAAAGGTCGCGTCGGTGAGAAATAAAACGGCTTCCACGATTTCCTTGATTTCACCAATTCTGCCGACGGGGTGCAAACCTTTTAGAAACTCATGAGTTTCGGGTTTGTGCATCGGAGTATTGATGACGCCGGGCGCAACGGTGTTTACGCGAATGCCGTCCTTGGCATATTCCATGGCCAGCGCTCGCGTGACCGCATTCAATCCGCCTTTAATCATGATTTGAACGGCCGCAGACACGCCCGCGATCGGCTGGTCAACAAGCGTCGTCGAAATGTTCACGATGCTGCCGCATTTTTGCCGCAACATCTGCTTCACAGAGAGCTGCGAAACATAGAGAAAGCCGCCCAGAATCGTGGAAACCAGGGCATTTAAATCTTCGGTCGTGTACTCCGTGAAAGGTTTGGGGATAAAAAGGCCGGCATTGTTCACCAGCACGTCGATCCGGCCGAACCGGGATACGGCGGCCTCCACGATCTTCGCGGCAGTGTTCGGGTCGCCAATGTCTCCCCCGACGAGCGCGAGATTTGGCGAGGCCGGGAAGGGGTTAGTTTTGATAATGTTTCGCGAGTTCGCAACAACGCTATAACCGCGACTCAGATACGCTTCCACCAGTCCGGCGCCGATGCCCTGAGATGCACCGGTAACGATCGCCGTTTTCTGCGTGTTGGCCATGGCTAAGCTCCGTTCAATTGCCGTGCTATAGGATGTCCGGGAGTCGTTTTCGGTACTTCTAAACAACTCCCCGCCGCGTATTGGAGGGTAGCGCCGCCCTTGCACGCGCAAGCAGGCTGCACAATCCGCATTGATCTTGAGGTATGAAGGGCCGGACGCGGGCACGAGGCGCCTTTCGCCCCGCGCGAGGGCAGACGTTGGTCTGGACCACCTTGTGCAATCGCCGCGACAGATGCACCCGGGATTTGTTATTCTATAGCTCCCTTGCCTGGATTCATGCATCCAAATACTGTGAAAAGTCGCGTCCGCACCACGACTTTGCTCGGCGGCTTGTCGCGAGAAACCTAAAAGATCAGGCGCTCCGGCAGTCAGTAACTGCCGGCGTCGAAAAGAGAGCTGACAGCAGTGGAAACAGTCCAAATTCTTCGAGCGTGGGGAAAAATCCTCAAGGGTGAAAGCCCTTCCCTTTCGATTGAAATCACTCGCGAGTGCCCTCTACGATGCCCGGGATGCTATGCCTACGACGATGCTCACCTGGGCGGCGGCCGCACCCTGCGCGAGTTGAACGACCGAAAAGGGCAGGCCTTGGTGGAGGGAGTGCTTGAGGTTGTCGACCGGCTGAAACCCTTGCATCTATCCATCGTAGGCGGCGACCCGTTGGTCAGGTACCGCGAATTGGAACAACTGGTGCCGCAGATTCTGGCCCGCGGAGTCCATATACAGATCGTCACCAGCGCCTTTCGAACCATGGATCCTACTTGGGCGAACCTGCCTCACTTGCATGTTGCTGTGTCCATCGACGGGCTGCAGCCCGAGCACGATGCGCGGCGCGCGCCTGCAACCTACGAGAGGATTTTGAAGAATATCGTGGGGCAGAAAGTCACGGTCCATTGCACCATCACGGGGCAGATGATGAAGCGGCCCGGGTACCTTCGCGAATTTCTGGAATTCTGGACGCCGCGCCCTGAAATCAGAAAAGTGTGGTTCAGCCTGTTCACTCCGCAGGTGGGCGACCAGATGCCGGAAATATTGACCAAGGCGGAGCGGGCGCAGGCCATCGCGGAGATGAAGCAATTGCGGAGAGAGTTTCCCAAGCTGGACATGCCCGAAGTGGCCATCGAGCAATTCGCCAATCCGCCACATAGCCCGGAGGAGTGCATCTTCGCGCAGACGACACAAACCCTTTCCGCGGATCTGGAAACAAAGATCACTCCCTGCCAGTTCGGGGGCACGCCGGATTGTTCCGCATGCGGCTGCTACGCTTCGATGGGGCTGGCGTCCGTTGGGGCGCACAAACTGGGCGGAATCTTACCAGTTGGGAAGATTTTCAATGCTTCGGTGAAGATAGGCAGGAGCCGCGCCCGACGCAGCGGCGGAATCAAGCCCACGCAATTACCAATTCTACCCATCAAAGCGGAAGGCTGCGCACCCACGGAGCATGAGCGGACCTGACTCCGGGAACATACCCCGGCCCAATTTGCCTGGGGCCGTTTCGGCAATCGGATTGATTCGCCTACCGTGGAACCTGGCTCTCGATATCTTCTAATCTCTTCCGCACGTTGGGAGCGTCGGGGGATTTGGGAGCCACCTGCAGATAGGCCCGAAGCTGAGAAGCAACGTTCTTCAAATCGTTCCTGTTGCCGTAGATTTGCGCCAGCAAAAGGTGCGCCTGGGGCAAGCGGTGCTGGTGGTCATCGTCGATTGTCTGCAAGGCATTTTTTTCCGCACCCGAAAACTGGCTGAGATGAAACTGCGCGACCGCCAGGTAAAAGTGGCCGTAGCAATTCTGCATAGGATTCAGCTTGAGCGCGTGATCCGCAAACTCCTGCGTCTGGTCCCAGTGGCGAAGCTGGCCGGAGGTGTCGGCGAGGCAAAGGTAAGCCGGAACAAAATCCGGATCCACGCCGGCAGCCTGAGAACACAGGCCGACTGCGTCATCGACGCGATTGTGTGCCGCCAACAATTGTCCCAGCAGAACCATGGCGTCGGCATACTTCGGGTAAAACTGGATGGCTTTGTGCAGGTGATTTTCCGCGGTTTCGAATTTCGCATCCCGTAAATCACCGCATGCTTTTTCGTATTCGGCGCGGGCTTTTCCCGGGATTTGCAGTGCCGCGGTGCTGACGGTGTTTGCTGGTGCGGAGGCCACCGTCCACAGCAGGCAAGAGCCGGTATTCTGGGATGATTTTTCGGGCGCTGTTCCGACCGCGTCGGGGAGGCCATGCCGCGGCGCGGAATCGTGCATGGGCCATCCCGGCGTTGCTCCGCTGGAGGAACTGCTTTGTTGAGCCGGAAGCGCACAGGCGGGCAGCGAGAACAGAAAAACGCATACTGCGAAGGTGTTCCGAACCATGCAGGCGTGCAACGCGCCGCGAAAATTCGGCTGGGCGCGCCGGACCGTGGAGTGGTAAGCGCCTACATGGAAAACTACGTTACTTTGCGCGGAAGGAGCGGCGAACTTTCGCATATCTGCCCTCCGATAACTTCGATTGTACATCCCTTTGCTGTGGAGTCCATCGTCAACATTGCTCGTATTGGCGGGAATCAAAATCGCCCAAAATTCCAGTAATTGCAATTGTTTTGAAACACACCTTCCTGTAAAATTCGCGGCACTAGAGACGGAGTGAGTAATCGGTTGATACGGATTGCGCGGACGGGATTGCAGCCATGTCTACACCGGATGCTCAACAATTCCAGAAATCGCCCCAGGCACAGAGCATTGCTCTGCCTGGTGATGCATCCCAGAATCTCGTTTCCACTCTTTCGGCCGCTCTGAATGACGCAAAATCCGTTTTGACGGGAAGCAGATGGCAGTTGGCCGTCAGCATCCTCGTGGTCAGTGTCGGTTACTTCGTGGTTGCCAAGACCACCCTGGATCTACGGTTGGGCGGCTCGACCAAGGCAGCTCTATGGCCGTCCAACGCCATCCTTGTGGCCGCGTTGCTGCTTACCCCCGTTCGCCGTTGGTGGATGTACCTGCTGGCAGTGGTTCCAGCGCACATTTTCGTCCACTGGACATATCAGGTCGGCGCCTTCTGGCTGGCTCTTCAGATCGGCCACAACACGCTGCTTGCCGCGACTGCAGCGGCCGTCCTGAAACGCTGGGAGCCTTCGCTTTTCAGTTTTGATCGCCTGCACGATGTTCTCGTTTTCCTCGGAACTGCCATCCTGGCGCCGGGCTTCGCCGCGCTTGCGCTCGTGACAGCGGTCAGCAAGATTTGCTCCGAAGACACGATCCGTCTGCACGGGTGGTCGGTGAACTTCTGGCATGCCCTGAGCCGCATCTGGCTAACCAACACCGTATCGTTCCTGGTATTTGTTCCCGTGATTTTGCTCCTGGTGTCGCGCGGGCGTTTCCTGATGAGGGGCATGAAGGTTAGGGAGTATGTGGAGGCGTCCGTTCTTCTCAGCCTACTGCTGGCAACCGGCTACCTGCTATTTGGGTCGGGTTATGCCAGCACAATTTGGCAGCCCGCTGCATTCCTGGTTCCGTTGCCTCTGCTTTTGTGGGCAGCAATTCGCTTCGGCTCCACGGGAAACAGCCTGGCGATCGCAGCAGTTGTATGCGTTTCCTTCTGGAGGGCATACCGGGGCGACGGTTCGTTCGTGCAGGACGCCTCCATCACAAAGGTAGAGTCCATGCAGTTGTTCTGGATACTCCTGAGTGTACCTCTGATGCTCCTCGCCGCCATGATGCAGGAACATAAGCTCACGCTGGGGGCGCTCGCCGAGAGCGAAAATCGGTTTCGCCAGCTGTTCGAGCAAGCTCCGGTCGGCGTGGCGCTGGAATCCCTGGAGGGGAAGCTTACGATTGTGAACCCGGCCTTTTGCTCCATGTTCGGCTATACGGAAGCTGAGTTGCACGAGATGAGTTGTGTGCAGCTTTCCCACCCGGACGATCTGGCGGCAGAAGCGCCGCTGTTCCGGGAACTCTGCGCCGGCACGCGCGCGAGCTACCAGATCGACAAGCGCTTCTTCCGCAAAGACGGAACGACGATGTGGGGCCGCGTGGGCGTGTCCCTTTTGAAACCGCAGGACGGCAGTCAGCCTTTCATCATCGGAATGTTGAAGGACATTTCGCTCCTGAAACTAAGAGACCAGGAACTTGTGACGCTGACCGGCCGCCTGATCGAAGCGCAGGAAGACGAGCGGAGAAGGATCAGCCGCGAACTCCACGACGACATCGGGCAGCAGGCCGCCGCGATTGCCGCGGATTCATGCGTCCTTCGCGAAGCCCTTTCTCGCGGTGCGCGGGATTCCGCAAGCACGATGGCGGATACGGTATCGCAACTGGCGGGTGAGCTGGCCACCAGCATCCATAAGTTGTCCCACGAGTTGCACTCCTCGAGATTGCAGTATCTGGGACTGGGTTCGGCGCTGAAGGATCTTTGCGACAAAATCGCCGCGCAGCATCACCTGACGATTGACCTCAGTGTAGATTGCCAGATCGATCGATTGCCCGAACCCGTGGAGCTTTGCATGTTCCGGATCGCACAAGAGGCTCTGACCAACGTGGTGAAGCATAGCGGGGCGAGCACGGTATTCGTGAAAGTCAGTATGCACGGCAAAGTGATCAGCCTTTGTGTGGCGGATGATGGGGTCGGATTCAAAGCGAGTGCCGCCCCTGCCGGAATCGGGTTGACCAGCATGCGCGAGCGCCTCCGGCTGGTGGGCGGCGAACTTTTCATCAATTCGTCTCCCGACTCGGGGACAGAGCTCATCGCACAAATCAACCTGCCAGCTCGCAAGTCAGCGGCCGCCCGCGCGTAATTTTCCTCCACCGTATATACTGCGGAGCTTCGTCGAACGGACGGAACAGACTCAGCCGTCCGGACGCGAAGCGAATCCCGCGGTTTGCTCTTTTCACGAAAGCGTGCGAAATAGAATGGGGTCGAAATTCCGCGGAGGACTTCCAAATGCTCTCACCCTGGTTCGGAGAATTCATGGGCACGCTGGTTTTGATTCTGATGGGTGATGGCGTCGTCGCGGGCGTCCTTTTGAAAAAATCGAAAGCGGAAAATTCCGGGTGGATCGTTATCACCACGGGTTGGGCCATGGCGGTGATTGCCGGAGTCTTCACCGCGATTGCCTGCGGGAGCCCGGGCGCGCACCTGAACCCCGCCGTTACCCTGGGCCTGGCAATTCGCAGCGGAGATTATTCGAATCTGCTCCCCTTTTTCACCGCACAAATGCTTGGCGGGATCCTGGGTGCGACGCTGGTGTGGCTGCACTTTCTTCCCCACTGGAAAGAGACGCCGGATCAGGCCGCGAAGCTGGGAGTGTTTTGCAATTCGCCCGCGATCCGCAACTTCCCTGCGAATTTCATGAGCGAAGTGATCGCTACCTTTACGCTGGTGTTTGTGGTGTTTGCGATTTTTTCAAAGAATGTGGCGGTTGCGGGTCCCGCTGCCGGGCTTGGGCCGTTTCTTGTGGGCAGCTTGGTTTGGGGCGTCGGGCTCTCGCTCGGCGGGCCAACGGGTTACGCGATTAATCCCGCGCGTGACTTGGGGCCGCGAATCGCCCACGCAATTTTGCCGATCGCCGGAAAAGGCGGATCAGGATGGGACTACGCGGCGATTCCCGTGTTCGGGCCGTTGGCGGGCGGAGCGCTGGCGGGGCTGCTCGTAAAGCTTCTTGCGTTCTGACATCCACGGAGAACCGATGGCCAAAAAAGTGAAATGGGGAATTTTGAGCGCCGCATCCATTGCCAGGAGGCGCGCGGTTCCAGGGATGTTTCAGTGCGAGATGGCCGAAGTCGCTGCGGTGGCCTCACGCTCTCTCGGCAAGGCGCAGGAATTCGCCCGCGACTTATCTATTCCCAAGGCTTATGGCTCGTACGAAGAGCTCATCGACGACCCTGAGATTGAGGCAATTTACAATCCACTGCCGAATCACTTGCATGTGGAATGGTCAATCCGCGCCGCCAGCCGGGGCAAGCACGTGCTTTGCGAAAAGCCCATTGCTCGAAGTGTCGCGGAGGCCCGGCGATTGCTCGAAGCCCGCGACGAGTATGGCGTGAAAATCGGCGAAGCCTTCATGGTTTGCACCCACCCGCAGTGGCAGCGGGCGTGGGAACTGATCCGCGGCGGCCGCATCGGCAAACTTCGCTCGGCTGTCTGCTTATTCAGCTACTTCAACTTGAATCCGGAAAATGTGCGCAATTCGCCGGAATTTGCCGGCGGGGCGCTGATGGATATCGGTTGCTACCCGGTCCGGATGTCGCGCTTCATTTTTGGCGAGGAGCCGTCGCGCGTTATGGCTTGCATCGAGCTTGATCCGAGCTTCAAGACCGACCGGTTGACCTCCGCCATCCTGGAATTCCCCGCCGGCCAGTGTATTTTCAACGTGTCCACGCAGCTTAATTACTACCAGCGGATGCAATTCCTCGGCACGGAGGGACGCCTGGACATCGAAATTCCGTTTAACGCGCCGACCGACAAGCCATGCCGAATCTTCCTCGATGACGGCAAGGATTTATACGGCGGAGCGAGCCAGACCACCGAATCGCTGCCGATCTGCAACCAGTTCACGATTCAGGCGGACCTGTTTTCAAAAGCGATTCGCGAGAATAAGGAAGTGCCGAATTCGATGGAAGACGCCGTGTGCAATACGGCGGTAATCGAAGCCCTATTCCGTTCGGCGCGATCGGGCAAGTGGGAGAAACCGGAGAGATTGTACGGGTTCGAGCGGGTAAGGAGGTAGCGTCCACCTGAAGGTGGACGCTACGCTTGCAGATTAGTCGTAGTATTCCTGGCCGAGATGCGTGATCAGATCCTCGCCTACCATCCAGCGCAGGGTGTTTTTCAGTTTCATCAACTGAATGAACAGGTCGTGCTCCGGATAAAGTTCCGGCGCGGTCATCGGCGACTTAAAGTAGAAGCTCAACCACTCCTGGATGCCCTTCATCCCGGCGCGCTGCGCGAGGTCAAGAAAGAGAACCAGGTCGAGGACGATTGGCGCGGCAAGAATCGAATCGCGGCAGAGAAAATCCACCTTGATCTGCATCGGATAGCCGAGCCACCCGAAGATGTCGATGTTGTCCCAGCCCTCTTTGTTATCGCCGCGCGGCGGATAGTAGTTGATGCGCACCTTGTGGTGGATCTTTTTATACAACTCCGGATACAGGTGCGGCTGGAGGATGAATTCGAGAGCGCCAAGCTTCGATTCTTCCTTGGTCTTGAACGAGCCGGGATCCTCGAGAACTTCGCCGTCGCGGTTGCCGAGAATGTTGGTGGAGAACCAACCGTTCAGCCCCAGCATGCGGGCCTTGAACGCGGGTGCGAGAACCGTCTTGATCAGCGTCTGACCGGTCTTGAAGTCTTTCCCGGCAATCGGCACGTTGTGCTTTTGCGCGAGGGCCTGCAGCGCCGGAACATCAACGCTCAGGTTCGGAGCGCCGTTGCCGTATGCTATGCCGCTGGTGATCGCGGCCCATGCGTACAGCATCGAGGGCGCGATGGAAGGATGGTTTTCCTTCATCGCCTTCTCAAATTTCTCCGGTGTTGTGTGCACGTCGTCCTGCGTCAGGAAAATTTCCGTCGAGCCGCACCAGAGCATCACCAGGCGCGAGCAGCCGTGCGTCTTTTTGAATTTCGCGATATCGGCCTTGATCTGCAGCGCGATTTCGTATTTGTTCTTGCCCTTCTTGACGTGCTTGCCGTCGAGCATCTTCACGTATTCGCGGTCAAACGCGGCCGGCATCGGCTTGATCTTGGAGAGAAACGTTTTCACCATCGCCAGGTGGTGCGGATCGAGCACGCCGGCTTTCGCGGCGGCTTCATACGAGCTGTCCGGGAAAATATCCCAGCCGCCGAAAACGATGTCATCCAGCTTGGCCAGCTTCACAAGATCCTTAATACGCGGCGAGCGTCCCTCAGTGCGCTTCCCCAGGCGGATCGTCGCCATCTGCGTCAGCGAACCGACCGGCTGCGCTTTCTTCTTGCGCACAAGTTCCACGCCCGCCATGAAGGTCGTTGCGACCGCGCCCATGCCCGGCAACAGCACTCCAAGTTTTCCTTTCGGCGCGGCAATACTCGTTGGCTTTTCCATGAATTTCCTCAGTTATTTCGTAGGTAGACCACACAAGGCACAGCCATCTGGCAGGAAAGCTGTAACCCAAACTACTAATAATGCGGGAAGCTTGGCGGATATGCAAATTAAAAGCTCGAAATCGCGGAGTTTTGCGCCGGTTTCCTGTGACGTGCGAACATTGCTTGTGGGGTTGGGCGTCGGCCCGGTCGGAGCCACAATTCGTCGGATTGGATCAGTGTGCGTCTTTTGTTGAGCCGGAGAGTTCCATCTCCACGTTTACGACGGGTTTCACTTTCAGCATGAAATTGCTGGGGTCCCTGATGCCCCACTGGATGTAGGGAACGTCAAACTTGGCGGTTCCCTTCCAGTGGTTCCCGGTGAATTCGGAGTGAACATCGGCGACCAATTCGTGATCCGTGCCGTGCAGCGTAATGATGCCCTTCACTTTGAAATCGCATGGCCCGGTCATTGAAACCTGCCCATCGATCTGCGTGGGCCGGAAAGTCGCATCCGCAAACTTCCAGGTTTCCAGAATTTCCTTGTGCAGGCGCTGGTCGCGGGAATTGTTTCCGGTTTCACCACTGACGGCATTCACTACAATCGAGCCGCCGGCTTTTCCCGTTTGAGGATCGAATTGCAGGGAGCCGCTCTTCACTGCGAACGAACCGTGCACCATGTGAAGGGTGCTGTCCACATGGAAATGAACTTTGGTTTGAGCTGGGTCGAGCGCCAGCGCGATTTCGTGTGTCGCCGCCGGCGCAGATTGCGGCCGGGGCGGCGATGGCGCCGCGGAAAGCAGCATTGCCACAGCCAAAGTGAGCGCCGCCGTGCACGCTATCGATCTCCACCCGGATTCGCGCATGTTGTTCGCTCTCCTATGTTGTCAAAAACCGCCAGCCAAGCTGCGCGCCCGTGGAAAGCCAATCCCGCATAGCAACCGGCCCGGCATGAACGGCAAGCAGCCTGGCAAAAAGCCGCGGGCGTCGGGACAGCGTTCGGATGGCTCGCGTTCGCAGGCTGTCCTTCCTGGCCAGCAGCAAAAGCAAGTCTCCCATCAGCGCGGGCTTCCGCGCCTGCTCCCGATGCGCGCGTGCGTAAATCGACAAGTCGTCCCGTTCCATGGCGTCAGCAAGCGCAATCGCCTGCCGAAATGCGAGCCGCAAGCCTTCGCCAGTGATGGCGTCCACTCCGCCGGAAGCGTCACCAAGCAACGCAACGTTACCCGAGTGGACCTCGCGAAGCGAGTGCATCTGGGTGATCGCGCCCCGTTCGCGGCTGGCGAGCTCCGCCCCACACAAGCGCTGCGCCAATTCCGGGCAATCTCGCAACATCGTTTCGAACGCCGCGTCTTCCACCCTCTCTGCCACGACTACGATGCACACTTCTTCGCTACCAATGGGCGTCACGTAAGCCTGCGCCCGAGGCCACCAGTAAAACTCCACATAGTCGGACCAGGGACGCACGCGATAGTGGCGCCGTGTGGCAAATCTTTGCGATTGTCGCGCCGCCGAATCCAGGCCGCTCCACCGCCGAACCCGCGAGCCACTGCCGTCGGCACCTACAATCCAGTGAGCCGGCACAAATTCTTGCGGCAACTGCACACCCTCTTTCGTAATCGCGGAGACGGGCGTTCTCCATAACATGCGGACTCCGCACTCTTCCGCGCGGGCGATCAGCCATTCGTGCAGAATCGTTCGCCGGATGCCGACTCCCACGCCATCGGGGAACTCTCCGCTTACCTGCGCGTCTTGTTGAAGGAAACGAATTCCGCGGAAACGATATCCCGCGTCAGGCGGGACTTCAACGCCGAGTTCACCCAGCGCCGCAACCGCCTCGGGCATCAAACCTTCGCCGCACGCCTTGTCAATCGGCGGCCCAATCCCGTCGGCTACGGCTACGGACATTCCCCTCTGCCGCGCCGCGATTGCCGCCGCGAGCCCGGCCGGCCCGGCCCCAATCACGAACACATCCACCTTAGATCTGCCGGAAATCACTCCTAGCCCCCATTCCCGTGATTTATTTTCGAACCGACCTTCGCTAGCTCACCTTCACACTTTAACCGCGCGGCGCGCCAGGCCCAGCGCTTCACTCCAGAATGACGCCGAAGTGTGCGCAAGTTCCATGACACCGCAAATGGCGGCGACGAACTCGTTCAACTGCTCCGCTTTCACCACCAGCGGCGGCGCCGCCTTCAGCACCATAAAATTGTTGCCGCAGATTTGCGTGAGGATGTTTTTCTCCCGGAACATCCGCATCACCACGATTTGCCCGAACATCGCCGGATGGATCCGGTGAAACGCTTCGAAGGGCACTCGCAGGGACATTTTTTTCGGAGCGGCAAACTCGATTCCAGAGAGCAGGCCCATGCCGCGCACTTCCTTCACCATTTCGAATGGCGCGAGTTCCTTTCGCAGCTTCGCGCGGAACGCCTCGCCGAGTTCCATCGCCCGCTGTCCGAGATTCTGCGATTCCAGCACGTCCAACGAGGCCAGGCCGGCTCGCATGGAAAGGCTGTTCTCGCTAAATGTGGAGGTGTGCACGATCGCGCGGCGGAGGGAGGAATAGACGGCGTCATAGATTTTGTCGGTCATCAGCGTGGCGCTGACGGGCATAAGGCCGCCGCTGAGGGCTTTCGCCAAAATCACGATGTCCGGGCGGAGTTCGAACTGATGGGAGGCGAGGAAAGTTCCCGTTCGGAACATCCCGGTCTGCACTTCATCCACCACGAACAACGTCCCGGTTTTGCGGCAAATCTCCTGCGCCTTTTGCAGATAGGCCTTCGATGGAACCAGGATCCCCGCCTCGGACTGCAACGGTTCAAGCACCAGCGCTGCGTGGCGCCTACTTTGCAGAGCGCTTTCCAGCGCGCTCGCGTCGCCGTAATCCACGCCCACGGTGTCCTGGAGAAGCGGCCCAAAACCTTCGCGCCAGAATGCATCGTTCATCAGCGAGAGGGCGCCGGCGGTAAGGCCATGAAAGCTGCTTTTGGCGTATACGATCCCGTCGCGTCCCGTCGCGGCGCGCGCAAATTTAATCGCCGCCTCCACTCCTTCGCTGCCGCTGCTGCCGAAATAAACCTTCTCTAATCCGCCGCCAGCAAGCTGGCACAATCTTTTGGCCAATTCCCCGGCGATCTCCGGCACATGGCTTTGCAGCATCGCAGGACCACTTTTGTCCAACTCGTCTTTCAGTGCCTGCACGATATAAGGGTGGTTGTGGCCGGTGTTGTGGACGCAGTAGCCGGAAAGAAAATCCAGGATGCGCCGCCCGTCTTCGGTAAAAAGTTCGCTGCCGGCGCAGCGTTCGTACCTCACGTTCATATCGAGAATATTCAGGAGGGCGACCCACTGCGGGTTTACGTACTCCTCGTAGGAATTGCTTGCCGAGCGCACCGGAGAAACCTTGGAAGCCTGAGTTGCCATGGGGTTATGGATGCTCCTTTGTCCGGCAAAGATGCCCTCGTAACCGTGATTGTACAAGAACCGTACACAGAGGCCGGAAAGGAGGGGATGGCCTGAGGGAGGGGGCCGCTGTTAGAGATGGGACGTACAAGAACGACCATACGTTACACTTATGTTGTTTAGCATTTCTATTAATTTGACTCATTCAGCCGGGTCGCTCATCCTTGGTACTTCCATGGGCGAAGGGTCAGTTGCCTGTTGCGCCGTTGGAATTGTGTCCTGTCGCAAGCCATTGTCCAGAGGGCGTGGCAATTCGGTACAGTCGCGGCCTGGAAAAAGATCGCGGGCAAAGTTTGCGGGCGGGTGATGGCGGGCGGTTTGCATCTTCCGAAAAATCTTCGGGCCATCATCCAGTGCTGGGTGATGGCCGCGCCTGTTTTAGAGGCAGAACAAGTTTCTGGGGAGGGATCCGGAAGTGTCCGACAGTTCTTTGAAACCCCGCAGTAGCGTTCTAACCGATGGCGCGCATCGCGCCCCCGCACGGGCCATGCTGCGCGCGGCCGGCCTAAAGGATGATGATTTCACCAAGCCGCTGATCGGCATCGCGAATACCTGGATTGAAATTGGCCCTTGCAATTATCACCTCCGGGAGCTCGCCGTTCATGTGCGCGACGGCATCCGCGCGGCAGGTGGGACGCCGTTGGAGTTCAACACTGTTTCCATTTCCGACGGAATTACGATGGGAACGGAAGGGATGCGCGCCTCGCTGATCAGCCGCGAAGTGATTGCCGACTCCATCGAACTCGTCACCCGCGGAAATCTGCTGGACGGCCTGGTCGTTCTCGTCGGCTGCGATAAAACCATTCCCGGCGGCGCCATGGCCCTGGCCCGCCTGAATATCCCCGGCTTGATTCTCTACGGCGGTTCCATCGCGCCGGGCCAGTACGAAGGCCATTCCGTCACCATTCAGGATGTGTTTGAAGCCGTCGGCGCACACGCTCGCGGGAAGATGAGCGACGCACAGCTCAAGGAACTCGAATGTGCCGCTTGCCCCGGCGCCGGCGCCTGCGGCGGGCAATTCACCGCGAACACCATGGCGCTCGTTTGCGAATTCCTGGGCCTGGCGCCGATGGGAATTTCCAGTGTGCCTGCCACCGACGCCGGAAAAGCCCAAGCCGGCGAGATTGCCGGCAAACTGGTGCTCGATTTGCTCCGCAAAAACACCACGCCTTCCCAAATCATCACCAAGGCTTCGATTGAAAATGCCATCGCGGGGGTTGCGGCCACCGGAGGTTCCACCAACGCCGTCCTGCACCTGCTGGCCATCGCCCGCGAAGCCGGGCTGCCCCTTTCCATCGACGATTTTGACCGCATCAGTTCGCGGACACCGATCCTGGCCGATCTCAAACCTGGAGGACGTTTTGTCGCAATCGACCTTTATGCAGCAGGCGGCACTTCGCTCGTCGCAAAGCGCATGCTTGAAGCCGGCCTGCTCCAAGGAAGCTGCCTCACCGTTACCGGAAGAACGCTTGCCGAAGAAGCAGCACGCGCTAAAGAAACGCCGGGACAGCAAGTCGTCCGCGGCAAAGACAATCCACTTAAGGAAACGGGCGGCCTAGTTATTCTCAAGGGCAACCTGGCGCCGGAAGGCTGCGTGGTGAAAGTTGCGGGGCATAAGACGCTCAATTTCACCGGGCCGGCGCGGGTGTTCGACAGCGAAGAAGCCGCGTTTGCAGCGGTGGATCAAGGAAAGATCAAAGTTGGAGACGTCGTCGTGATTCGTTATGAAGGCCCGCGCGGCGGACCGGGGATGCGCGAAATGCTCGCGGTCACTGCGGCAATCGTTGGCGCAGGGCTCGGCGACGATGTTGCGCTGCTCACCGACGGCCGGTTCTCCGGCGCTACGCACGGGCTGATGGCCGGGCACGTCGCTCCTGAGGCCGCGTACGGCGGCCCAATCGCCGCGGTTTGCGATGGCGACAAAATTACGTTCGATCTGCCCAAGCGGACGCTCAATGTGGACCTGACCGACGCCGAAATTCAGAAGCGCATGGCCAACTGGAAAGCGCCAAAGCCGCGATACACCCGCGGCGTATTTGCAAAGTACGCGGCACTGGTCTCTTCCTCTTCACTCGGGGCCATCACCACGGTGCCTGCAAGTTTTGCATCGGACAACGCTCCGATTTCTTCGGGGAGAACTCTATGAAGCTGACGGGTGCCGAAATACTCTGCGAAACGCTCACGCGCCTGGGCGTGAAACACATTTTTGGCTATCCGGGCGGCGCAATTCTGCCCGTTTACGACGCCCTCGGAAAATCCAAGCTGCATCACATCCTGGTCCGCCACGAACAGGGCGCCACGCACATGGCCGACGGCTACGCACGCGCCACCGGCGGCGTTGGCGTGGCGATGGCCACCTCCGGCCCCGGTGCCACCAACATGGTGACCGGAATCGCTACGGCGATGCTCGATTCTTCTCCCGTCGTCTGCATCACCGGCCAGGTCAGCAGCAAGCTTCTCGGCTCCGACGCCTTTCAGGAAGTGGACATCACCGGCATCACTATGCCGATCACCAAACACAATGTGGTGATCTCCAAGGTGGAAGATATTGCGCGCACGGTGCGCGAAGCGTTCATCATCGCCAACTCTGGCCGGCCCGGGCCGGTCTTAGTGGACATCACTAAGGACGCGCAGCAGGCCACCGCAGAATTCGACTGGGAGGCGAGCGCGCCGCAACTTCCGGTGAAGCGGCAGCGCAACAATCATGATCAGGAAGAGTTTGACCGCGCTATTGAGCTGCTGAACTCCGCCAAGCGGCCGCTGATTCTTGCCGGGCGCGGAATCATGCTCTCCGGCGCGACGCGCACCTTTGCGGAATTCGTCCACACCAGCAACATTCCCGTGGCCATGACGCTTCTCGGCATCGGCTGCTTCCCTGCCAGCGATCCGCTGAATCTTGGCATGATGGGCATGCACGGCGAGGCCTGGGTCAACAACGCCATTCAGGAAGCGGATTTGCTCATCGCCGTCGGAATGCGGTTCGACGATCGAGTCACCGGCGACCTGCGCGTCTATGCGCGCAACGCAAAGAAGATTCATATCGAAGTGGACCGCGCGGAGATCAACAAAAATGTGAAGGTGGATGCCGCCATCATCGGCGACGCCGGCGAAACTCTTGCGGCGCTTCTGCCGCACGTTCACCAACGCGATCACGGCGAATGGCTGGCGCACATCACCGGCCTCAAGGGCGATTCCGCTGTTCGGGACATTCAATCGTTGCCGGACAGTGGACATCTCTATGCGGCGCACGTCATCAACGATCTCTGGAAAGTCACGCACGGCAACGCCATCGTGGTCACCGACGTCGGCCAGCACCAGATGTGGGAGGCGCAGTATTACCATCACGACGCGCCACGCACGTTGATCACTTCCGGCGGACTTGGCACCATGGGTTTCGCTCTGCCTGCGGCGATTGGCGCGAAAATGGCGCGGCCCGACGCGGAGGTTTGGGTGGTCGTCGGCGACGGCGGTTTCCAGATGACCATGTGCGAACTGGCCACCATCGTCCAGGAAAAAATCAACATCAAGATTGCCATCATCAATAACGGTTATCTCGGGATGGTTCGGCAATGGCAGGAGTTTTTCTACGACAAGCGCTACGTGGCCACCCCGCTCGTTGCGCCGAACTTTGCCGCTCTGGCAAACTCGTTTGGTATCCGCGGCGAGACAGTGACCGCGCGTAAAGACGTGGTGCCGATGATCGAATCCGCGCGCCAATCGGAACAAACGGTGCTGATTGATTTCCGCGTTGAGCAAGAAGATTCGGTCTACCCCATGGTGGCCGCGGGCGCCGCGCTGAACGACATGATTCGCCGGCCGAATAATCCGCTGGTGGAGACGGCGACGGAACCATAAGAAGGCGGCCTAAAGCCGCCCCTACGGAATCACAGGCTAAAGCCTGAGCTAGCAGGAATTGAGGACGTTATGCAAACGATTGTTGCTTATGTGCAGAACAAGCCCGGGGTGCTGAACCGGGTGGCCTCGCTCACGCGGCGGCTGGCGATTAACATCGATTCGCTCACCGTCGGTCCCACGGAAAATGTTGAGATCGCGCGCATGACGATCTGCGCGCACACCGATGAACGCGGCGCGACTCGCCTCGAAGCCAGCCTCGAAAAACTGGTGGATGTGCTGCTGGCTGAAAATATCTCGGACCGCCCTATGCTCGAGCGCGATCTGGCACTGATCAAGGTGGCTGCCGACCAACAGAACCGCCCGCACCTGATGGAACTGATCAAGGTATTTCGCGGACGCGTCGTGGACGTTGCCCCCGAATCGCTGATCGTGGAAGTTTCCGGCACGGTGGACAAGATTGACGGCCTGCTCGAAGTGCTACGTCCATTCGGCGTGCTCGAAATGGCGCGCACCGGGCGCATCGCCATGACCCGTGGCAACGACCTGTTGCGCCCTCCGGCGGAGGCCGGACAAGTGACTGCGGAGAGCAAAACGTCCACGGAAAAATAGGAACTTTGAACTTCTCGCCGCACGGCGGCCAATAGGAAAGGAACGAAATGGCAAACCTGTATTACGACAAAGACGCGGACCTCGCGTTGATTCAAAACAAGAAGGTCGCGATCATCGGTTACGGCTCGCAGGGCCACGCGCACGCGCTCAATCTTCGCGACTCCGGCGTTTCGGTGATGGTTGGATTGCCCGAGGGCAGCGCTTCCCGCGCCAAGGCGGAGAAGGACGGGCTCACCGTGAAGTCTCCCGCGGAAGCCGCCGCGTGGGCCGACGTGATCATGATTCTTGCGCCGGACACGCGCCAGCCAAAACTTTACAAGGAAGCTATCGAGCCGCACCTGACGCCGGGCAAGACGCTGATGTTCGCGCACGGCTTCAACATTCGCTTCGGCGCCATCAAGCCGCCGAAGACCGTGGACGTCACCATGATCGCGCCGAAAGCGCCGGGGCATCGCGTTCGCGAAGTGTTCGTCGAAGGCGGTGGCACACCCGCACTGATCGCCGTGGAGCAGGACGCGACTGGCCATGCTAAAGCGCAGGCGCTTGCGTATGCGAAGGGACTCGGCACCACACGCGCGGGAGTTCTGGAAACTACGTTCACCGAAGAAACGGAAACCGACCTTTTCGGCGAGCAAGCCGTGCTGTGCGGTGGCGTGAGCGAATTGATCAAGGCGGGGTTTGAAACACTGGTCGAAGCGGGCTATCAGCCGGAAGTCGCGTACTTCGAATGCCTGCACGAACTGAAGCTGATCGTGGACCTGATTTATCGCGGCGGACTCAGCTACATGCGCTATTCGGTCAGCGACACGGCCGAGCAAGGCGATTATCACGCCGGCAAACGCATCGTGACGCAGCAGACCCGCGAGGAGATGAAGAAACTTCTCGCCGGCATCCGCGACGGCAGCTTCGCCAAAGCCTGGATCGAAGAAAACGAAAAGGGTTGCCCGAATTTCCTGGCCCGCCGCAAAGCCGAACAGCAGCAACAGATCGAGCAGATCGGCCTGAAGCTGCGCGCGATGATGCCGTTCCTCAACCCAATCGTGGCCCCCGGCCTGAACGAATCCGCCGCCACCGCCAAAAAGTAAAGTCCGCGAGCGGCACAATTCCTCGCCCTGTCGGGCCTTCAGGCCTGAGGGTTTTGGCAGCCCCGGCACGATTTTGCCCGCGCAATGGAAACCCTCACCCCTGAAGGGGTGAGCTACAGGCTTTTTTATTGCTTGCTAAGCATTATTCGCGAGTGTCGCCGTTCGCAATATCCTGCGTTTCGGTTATGATTTCGCACGTGAACCTTCATCTCCGCCTAACCCTCGCTCTTCCATTCCTAATCTTTTCTTCATTCTTCCCAGCTCTAACTGCCCCGCAATCTCAAACAGCACTTACCGCCACCAATTCGCTTCTGCCTGGGCCCAAACCACCCGATGCCCCACTTGAATGGAAGCAACTCGTGGGAGTTTACCGGTTCAAAGAAGAGACATTTACTATCTTCGAAAAAGACCAGCACTTGAATTGGCATTTTGGGGACTACATTTGGCAACTTACTCCGGACGGTCAAGGGACCTATTTTATCCCGCACGAACACCAGTTGGACGGAAGCATAACCGCCAAGCCGGATTCGAACGGAAAGATTTCAAATCTCCTCGTTCACGAAAACAGATCCTTTTTCAATGAGAATGGGGCGGGGGAAATGTCAGGGGATGCAAGTTTTAGCCGCTCTGATGCAGGCGCCGATCCGGCGCGTTTCTATCATGTCACTCCGGCACAGCCCGTCGCAGAACTTCGAGAGAAGGCATTGAAGCTATCTCCGCCTTCAGAACCTGGCCCGTTCCGCAAGTCCGATCTCGTTGAACTGGCGGCTCTCGATCCGGTGATTCATCTTGATATTCGCTATGCCACTGCGAACAATTTCTTGAGCACGCCGGTTTACAGTGAAGCGCGGGCGTTCATGCAGCGTCCCGCTGCCGAAGCGCTGCTTCGCGTGCTGCGCAAGCTGCAGACGCTCGGCTACGGTTTGCTGATTCATGACGCGTACCGGCCTTGGTATGTGACGAAAATCTTCTGGGATGCCACACCGCCCGAAGGGAAAATCTTTGTGGCCGATCCGCAGAAGGGTTCGAAGCACAATCGCGGTTGCGCGGTGGACTTGACGCTTTACGATCTTGCGACTGGGCAGCCCGTCGAAATGCCCGGCTTGTACGACGAAATGTCGCCGCGTTCGTTTCCCAATTTTCCCGGCGGCACTTCGCTGCAGCGATGGCACCGTGATTTACTGCGGCGGGCCATGGAATCGGAAGGCTTCACAGTGAACGAAGATGAGTGGTGGCATTTCGACTACAAGGATTGGAAGCAGTACGGCATCCTGAATGTGCCGTTTGAGAAGATAGCGGTCAGCCAACAACCAGCAGCTGTCAGTCATTAGCCGTAAACCTTGAGCTTGGAGGAGAATCCATTTTGCGAAACGCCGGAATCCGAATCGTATGCGTTCTACTGCTTTCCTCTGCTTGCACAACCCTCGCTCACGGCCAGGGGACCGATTCGCTGGATGCGCGCATCCAGAAAGTGATGGCGCGGCCGGAATTTGCGCGCTCGAATTTCGGCATTGAATTTTACGATCTCGAGACCGGCAAAACCGTATACGCAGTGAATGCCGACAAGCTATTCGTTCCCGCATCCACCACCAAACTGCTAACGGAAGGCACGGTCCTTGCCACACTCGGCCCGGACTATCGCTTTCACACGCGCATCTACCGAACCGGATCCATCGACAAGCGCGGCACCATGAAGGGCAATCTCATTCTCGTCGCCAGCGGCGATCCCAATCTTTCCAATCGCATCCAGCCGGACGGCACGCTCGCCTTCGTGGACGAGGATCATTCCTACAACGGCCCCGCCCTTCCCGGCGATCCCCTCGCCATCATCAAGGATTTTGCCGCACAGGTGGCCGCCAAAGGCATCCGCAAAATCGAAGGTAACGTTTACGTGGACGCCAGCCTGATGCCCGACGGCGAGCACGAAGGCGGCACCGGCGTGACGATGTCCTCGATCATCGTCAACGACAACATCCTGGACCTGACGGCCACACCCGGCGAAAAAGTGGGCGACCCGGTCGCGTTCGGCGTCTCGCCGCAGACTTCCTACTTTCACTTCCTGAACACGTTGGCAACCGGTCCGGCCGACTCCAAGCTGTCGTTCGACGCCACCGATCCCGCGGAGAGGCCAGACGGCTCCTGGGACGTCACGATCTCCGGAAATGTCCCGCAGGGGAGCGGGCTGCATACTTTCGCTTTCCAGATCCCTTCCCCGACGCAATTTGCCACCGCGGTGTTGCAGGAAGCGCTGCGAGCCAAGGGAATCGAAATCAAGCCGAAGAAATCCGGCGCGGTCATCAAGGATTTCCTGTCGTTCCAACATTTCTACACGCCGGAATATCAAGTGGCGGAGCATATTTCCCCGCCTCTAAGCGAGGAAATCAGAATTACCCTAAAGGTTAGCCAGAATCTTCACGCCGGAATGGGGCTCTATTTTCTGGGGCTCCTCTCCGCAAAAAATGCAAAAGATCCGCTTGGCGCCGGCTTCAAGATCGAACACGCTTTTCTGACCGACGCGAAGCTCGATCTTTCCGGCGCGTCGCAGGGCGACGGCGCGGGCGGCGACTGGGCCGATCTCTTCAGCCCCGATTTCATGTGCCACTATCTTGCCTACTGGAAAACCCGGCCGGATTTCCCAATCCTGTTCAACGGCCTGCCGGTTCTTGGCAAAGACGGGACGCTGGCGAAAATTCAAAGAGACAATCCAGGCGCGGGCCACGTCTTCGCGAAAACGGGAACGTTTGCCGCGGAAGACAAGCTCAATTCGCGCCTGATGCTCAACGGCAAAGGCCTGGCGGGTTTTGTGCAGACGAAGTCCGGCAAAACGCTTGCCTTTGCCGCATACGTAAATCACGTCGCGATGCCCGCGGACCCGGAGAGCGCGCAGAAAATCGCGGGGCAAGCCCTCGGCGAAATCGCCGCTGCCGCCTACGACGCGCCGCTGCCCTGAGCTGTGTTGGAGCGCCCCCGCGCGGTTTGTCTCACTCAAGAACTGGAGCTTGGCCCCGACCGGGTCGGGGCCATTGCGCGAGGTCAGCCGAGTTTGGTTTTGCCCATTTCGGCGACCCGGCGTTCGTAGATCATCTCGCAAGCGCCCTTGCTGTTGGTAAACCGGAACACGATCTTGTGTCCCGCTTCCCTTTTCGCACGCGACTTCAAAACCGTTCCGTTCAGTTCCACCCAATTCCCGCTTACCAGGTAGTCGCCTTCGCGCCCCTGCAGTTCGAACTTCCCATCGCTTTTCAACGATAGCGGCGGCGCCGTGCAGGCGACGGACTTTCCGGCCACACGCGCCTCGGAGCAGACGTATTGCCCGGCGACGTCGTCGCTCTGCGCCCGGCTTTTGGGCGCGCACGCCAGAAACAGAATTCCCGCGCCGGCAATCATCAAAGACTTCATGGCAAACCAATTGGATACGCGCATGACCCGAACCCCTCCCACCCGCTTCTTGCTTCCCAATTCACTTGCTCAAGGGAAGCCCTTTGCTGTGCAAGTCTCGCGCCAGCCACACTGACCTTTAACATGTTGATATAGCAGCAGTTAGAAACTGATTAAAGAGCAGTCTGTGTCGCTTGTGGGAACGCCAGTTCACATTCCGCGCGCAGCAATGGAATTTTTTTGCCGTACTGCCCCTAACGTACCGGTCGCGGGGAGTACCGCCCTAGACAAATATCCCTTTTTTACTGAACAGGTAACTCCGGAATGGCGGCCCCATCCTTCCGCGGATCGGAAGCCCCGTAATTTACGCCTTTTGAAAAGTCGCGCATCACCGCTTGCCCGCCACCCATGGCCGCGGAGAACGCGCCCATTACTTCGATTTTGTGTCCCTTGGCCGTCAATTCCTCTCGCACTTTCGGCGAAAACCGGTTTTCCAGCTGGACATCGCAGCCGCCGAAGGTGCGCTTGGTGAACCGCGCCGCCTCCAGCGCCGCCTGAATGTTCATCTTGAAATCCACCAGGTTCGCGATGAATTGCGCATGCGCCTGCGATTGGTTCCACCCGCCCATGATTCCGAATGCCACACGCGTGTCGCCTTTCTGCGCAAAGGCCGGGATGATTGTGTGCAGAGGGCGCTTGTGCCCCGCCAGCAGGTTCGGCGAATCGGGCTCCAGGGTGAAAAGCGCGCCGCGATTGTGCAGGACGAAGCCGGTTTCGGGCGCAACAATCCCCGAACCGAAGAGGTCGTAGTTGCTCTGAATCAGGGAAACCATGTTGCCGTCGCGGTCCACCACGGTCAGGAAGGTCGTGTCATTTCCAACGCGCTCCTCGGCGCTTACCTCGCAGTTGGCGTGGTCAGGGTCAATCAGTTTCGCGCGTGCGGCGGCATGTTCCTTCGAAAGCAGCGTCGCCACCGGCAATTTCTGGCCGTGCGGATCGCCGATGTATCGTTTCAAATCCGCGTAGGCCAGTTTCTTCGCTTCAATCATCGCGTGCAACGCGTTCGTGGAGCCATAGCCGAAATCTTTCTGCTGCCCCAGCGGAAACGTCTCCATGATGTTCAGCATTTCGAGGGCGGCAAGTCCCTGGCCGTTCGGCGGCAGTTCGTAAACGGTCCAATCGCGATAGGTCGTCGAAATTGGCTCGACCCATTCGCTCGAAAAATCCGCCATGTCCTGCGGGGTCATCACGCCGCCGTGGCGTTGGATCGTCTCAAGAATCTTCTTGGAGATTTCGCCTTTATAAAACGCGTCACGTCCGTGCGTGGCAATCTGCTGCAGCGACCCCGCCAGATCCGGATTCGCGAAAATCTCCCCAGTTTTCGGCGGATGATCCTGCGGCAGGTACAATTTCGCCGCTGCATCGTCTCCGCGCAGGTAATCGGCGGTGCCATTCCAATACATCGCCACCCATTCCGTGACGGGGAATCCCGCGCGTGCCGTATGAATCGCCGGGGCCAGGTCGTCGCTCAATTTCTTGCGGCCAAATTTATCCGCCAGCTTTTGCCAGCCATCCACCGTGCCGGGGACGGTGATGGTGTTCACGCCGGTTTGCGGCATGTCCCGCAGGCCTTTCTTCTTCAACAGCTCCGGCGTCAGGTTTTTCGGTGCCCAGCCGCTGGCGTTCAGCCCGTATAGTTTGTTGGCCTTCGCGTCGTACACAATCGCGAACAGGTCGCCGCCAATTCCGTTCATCATCGGCGAGACCACGCCCATCATCGCGTTCACGGCGATGGCCGCATCCACCGCATTGCCTCCGCTTTCGAGGATGCGCACGCCCGCCTGAGCTGCCAGCGGCGACTCCGCCGCCACGATCCCCTCCCGCGAAATCACCATCGAACGCGCTTGCGAACGGTCCTGCGCCACAGCATTCCATCCGAATGTAGTTCCCATCACCGACACCATCCACGCGCCCCAGGCGATTTTGCTTTTCACGAAACCTCTCCGCTCTGGCAAATTTACGACCCTTGCGGCAGGTTCGAACTCAGCCGCCGCCCGCCAACTTTATCCCGTGCCCCGCGCACCTGCAAGCCTGCTTCCGGCCCTTTCCCATATAACTGTGCAACACTCACTGCATCACCAGTTGGCCGTGCGCACCGCTTCCGCTAGAATGGCCCCGTGCCCGAATTGACCCCTTCTTCAGCCAGACCCGTGGCCGTGGACGACTTCAGCGCGCGTGTCGCTTCCCTTCTCGCCGCGCGCAATGCTGATCCCTTCGGCATCCTCGGCCCTCATCCCGTGGAATCGCCGCAGGGCCGACTCTGGTCCATTCGCGCGTTTCAGCCTCGCGCCGTTGAAGCCCAAATCATCCTCCCGGGCCAGCCAAATCCCATCCCGATGCGCCGCCTGCGCGACACGGGATTCTTCGAAACGACTCTTCCTTCTCCAAGCGACGTGTCCCCCGCTCCGTCCAACTACCGCCTGCGTTTTCGCAACGAATACGGAGATTTCTGGGAAGCGCACGACACTTACGCCTTCCCTTATCTCCTCACCGAATTCGATCTCTACCTGATGGGCGAAGGGCGCCACTACGATACTTACGAAAAACTCGGCGCTCACGTAAAAACTCTCGAAGGCGTCACCGGCGTGCATTTCGCCGTCTGGGCTCCCAATGCGCGCCGCGTCAGTGTTGTCGGCGATTTCAATGGTTGGGACGGCCGCGTCAGCCCCATGCGCTCGCGCGGCAATTCCGGCATCTGGGAACTCTTCGTCCCCGACTTTGACGAAGGGATGGTCTACAAATACGAAATCGTCGGCCCGCAGAATAACGTCCTTCCTCTTAAGGCCGATCCCTACGGTTTCCGCTCGGAGCTCCGCCCGAACACCGGTTCAGTCGTCGCGCGCCTCGACAAGCATTCCTGGAATGACGCGGACTGGCTCCAACATCGCTCCGCCAGAAACTGGCTCGAGCAACCTATCTCCGTTTACGAAGTCCACCTCGGCTCCTGGCGTCGCGTGGCCGAGGAAAACAATCGCTGGCTCACCTACCGCGAACTCGCCGACCAGCTCATCCCCTACGTCAAAGAACTCGGCTACACGCACATCGAACTTCTTCCCATCATGGAGCATCCTTACGACGGCTCGTGGGGCTATCAGACGCTCGGCTATTTCGCTGCCACCAGCCGCTATGGCTCTCCCGCCGAATTCATGGAATTCGTCGACCGCTGCCACCAGGCGGGCATCGGTGTTTTCCTGGACTGGACGCCCGCACACTTTCCGCGCGACACGCACGGCCTCGCCCAGTTCGATGGCACGCACCTCTACGAGCACTCCGACCCCCGCCAGGGTTCCCACCCCGATTGGGGCACCCTCGTCTACAACTACGGCCGCAATGAGGTAGTGAACTACCTCATCTCCAACGCCCTTTTCTGGCTGGACAAATATCACATCGACGGCCTCCGCGTGGATGCCGTCGCCTCGATGTTGTATCTCGATTATTCGCGCAAGCCGGGCGAATGGATCCCCAACCGCTACGGCGGCCGGGAAAATCTCGACTCCATCGATTTCTTCAAGCGCCTCAATGAAGTCGTGCATCTACGCTTCCCCGGCGTCCTGACAATCGCCGAAGAATCCACCGCCTGGCCCAGCGTTTCGCGCCCCACGTATCTTGGCGGCCTCGGGTTCAGCCTCAAATGGAACATGGGCTGGATGAACGACACGCTGAGCTATTTTTCGAAAGACTCCATCTATCGCCGCTACGAGCACAACAAGCTCACCTTTTCGTTGCTCTACGCTTTCAGCGAAAATTTCATGCTGCCCTTTTCCCACGACGAAGTGGTTCACGGGAAAAATTCGCTGCTTCACAAGATGCCAGGCGATATGTGGCAGCAGTTCGCGAATCTCCGCCTGCTGCTAGCCTATCAGTACGCGCATCCAGGCAAAAAACTGCTCTTTATGGGCCAGGAAATCGCCCAGCGCCAGGAATGGAGCGAAACACGCAGCCTCGATTGGCATTTGCTGCAACACGATTCGCACCGTGGCATTCAGCGGCTGGCCGCCGACCTGAACAAATTGCTGGCCGGCGAACCCGCCTTGCACCAAGTCGATTTTGACTGGCAGGGCTTCGAATGGATTGACGCTAACGACTCCGACAACAGCGTCTACTCGTTCATCCGGCGGGGCAAAAACCCCGACGACATGCTCATCGTTATCCTCAACGCCACTCCCGTCGTGCGCTACGGCTATCACATCGGGGTTCCCCGGCCCGGCCATTACGAGGAGGTTCTGAACACCGACGCGGCCATCTTTGGCGGCACCAACGTCGGCAACCTCGGGGGCATGAACGCCGGGGAACATGCCTGGCAGGGCCGCCGTTATTCGCTCGCCCTTACGCTTCCCCCCCTCGCCGCGGTGTTTCTTAAGTGGCGCTCTACCTGAGGTCGATGCAACCCTGCGCCTTGAGGTAAACTCTATAAGGATATAAACATCCACCTGCGAGGTTTGCTGTGTCTCCAACGACCAGACAGTTTCTTTACAGTTCGCTTCTTCTGGCAGGCGGGCTCTCTCTCGGCATCACTTCCGCCGCTCTCGCGCAAGATCCCGGGCCCCTGCCGCATCCAGCTTCACCGCGCACCCAGGCTCCTCCGCCCCCGCCGCCTCCGCCACCGCCTGCTTCGAGCCAGACGTACCACTCCGCGCCGCCGCCGCAGGAAATCCATTCCCCTGGCGACAGCCCCATCCTCAACGAACCGCCCAAGCAACCTGTGGACCAAATCATCAAGCGCTTCTCGGAACGCGAGTCCGAATTCAAACTTGAGCGCAGCAACTATACCTACACCCAGACCTTCTCCATCCAGACGATCGACGACGACGACCGCCCCGATGGCGAGTACCGCATGACCAGTGAAATCGTCTTCACCCCCGACGGCAAACGCTTTGAGAAAGTCACCTCGGCTCCGCAGCCCACGCTGCAACGCATCATGCTCAGCGAGCAGGACCTCGACGACGTGCGCAACGTCCAGCCGTTTGTGTTGAACAGCGAAGACCTGCCCAAATACAACGTCACCTATGTCGGCCGCCAGCAGGTGGACGAGCTTTCCTGCTACATCTTCGATGTTGCCCCGAAGACCATCGAGAAAAAGCAGCGCTATTTTCAAGGCCGGGTCTGGGTGGACGACAACGATCTGCAGATCGTTATGTCCGACGGCAAGGCGGTTCCCGACATCATCAACAAGAACAACGAAAACGTCTTCCCGCGCTTCCGCACCTATCGCCAGAACATCGAAAAGGGTTACTGGTTTCCGGTTTACACCCGCGCCGACGATTATCTGCACTTCCGCTCAGGCGACATCCACATTCGCATGACCATCCGCTACTCCAACTACAAACGTTACGGAAGCACCGTCAAGATAGGAGCGGCCACGGAGATCAAAGAGCCTCACTAGTTCGTTCGTCGCGGTATCGACAATTTTTTGGCAACCCGCGGCGCAGGCCGCGACTCTAATTTCAAAGTCTAAGGTGCTTGCACGCTGCCCGAGGCTGAGAGTCACCTACCTGTCCTCTCAGCCAGTTACACCCTGGGAAAATTCTTTTACCCACCGAGCCAACTCTTTGGCCACTCACGGCACACTAATCAAAGAGTAGCTATCTTATTGAATGTGGTGTTGGGGAATGATGAGCTTGTCGGTAAACGTATTTTGGAATCACCCTCGATCGTCCCGCTGCGGCGTTCCGCGGATTCGACTCATGGCAGTGACCCTGTTGTGTTCGATGATGGCCCTGGTGTCCCCGCGCCCCGCCCGCTCCAATTGCGAAAATATTCCCCCTGGCAAATCGTTCTGGGTTCGTTTGCTCGATCCCGTTGCCTCCTACAGTTCCAAGCCCGGCACGTTCGTTCGCGCCATCCTCATCCAATCCCCCGATTGCGACGGTGCGCCGGTTTTTCCCGCGGGACTTGAAGTCGATGGCCGCGTGCTCTCCGCCCGCAAGGTTGGTCTTGGCTTCGTCCACGACACCGCTTCCCTCGAGATCCAATTCGACAGGATCATCACGGCTGATGGCAATGTGCTTCCCTTCTCCGCGCAGGTAGCGGAAGTCGACAACGCCCGTGAAAAGGTTCGCAATGGCAAGATCCGGGGCATTCTCGCCACGGACACGCCCCAGGGCCGCATCACCAGCCGGCTTGGCCACCTGCCCACATACGATCCCTATAGCGACATGGTCTTGATCGTCTACCGCCTGTTCACTATTCTTCCCGAGCCCGAAATTTATTTTCCCCCCGGCACCGACCTGCGCCTCCAATTAAATGTCTCGCTCTTTGTCGGCGACCAGCCCGAACTGCCTCGTCCGTCGTTTGAAATGGACGAGTATGAACGCGGCGATGTGGAAGCGCTTTTGAACAACGTCTCCTCTCGAACAACCACCCGCAAGGGCAAGGACGCGGATGTGGTCAACATGCTTTTCGTCGGCTCCCGCGAGCAGGTTGATTCCGCGTTTCGTGCCGCGGATTGGCAGAACAGTGACCACACTTCCACGCGCAGTTTCTTTCGCGAGTTCGGCGCCTTCCTCACTTTATCCAACTATCCGACGGCGCCCGTCTCCACGCAGTTTTTGGATGGCCGGCGCCAGGACGTTACCTGGCAGAAGAGTTTCAACAGCTACGGCAAGCGCGACCACGTGCGCCTGTGGGAGGAGCAGGCCGATACGGTGAATGGCCAGGAGGCCTGGCTCAGCGCCTACACGCGGGAAACCAGCGCCGCTCTCTCCATCGCTAACCGCAAGTTCATTCACCACATCGACCCCGATCTCGATGACGGGGTGAACATGCTGGTTCGCGACTTGACTCTTGCGGGCTGCGTGAAATCCGTCCGCCTTTTGTCCAGGCCCGAACTGCGCAAGACCGTCACCAACGCCACCGGCGACGAAATGCACACTGACGGCGCTCTCACCGTCGTGGAACTTAACGACTGCGATTACCTGCCGGCAAACTACGCTCACGCGGCTCCCCTGATTCCCGCTCGTCCGCGTTCCAGGTTCGTGCGCTATCTGCGCACCCAGGTGCTGGTCTACAAGAGCGACGTTGTTCGCGGAAACATTATTTACGGCGGATTTGATCTTGCGCGCATGAGCATTCATGCGTTCCGCTATCGCCACCGGCACGGGCAAATCGACGATTCCGATGACGGCATGCCGCTAAGCCCGGTTTCTCCTGACACACTTTTCCCACAGATCACCTTCGGTGGAGGCTCTGGCCAGGCGATGTAATTCGCTTCAAATTTATCCAGCTGCGCATTTGACGGAAGATTACCCGTGCGGGCGTCCTCCATCTTGCGCAATCGTTGGGTAAACCTGCGGACTTCCTCATTGCAGCGACTCAATGTGAAGATACGCCGCTTTGCATGGATCAACTCCCTTTCCTGCCAAACCCTGAGCGAGTTCCGCCATTGAGCCTCAATGCCTTCCCGCATCGCGTGTGCTAAAGTTTTAGCCGGGAAGTGCCGCATCGCAGTTTCCCATACTCTTCGTTTTCTGGCGAAATGGATTATCCCTCGCGAAATGTGGAATAAATTGCAGACGCCGCCGATCCAATGACTTCCCCTCCACCGTCCTGGCCGCTTTCCTGGATAGCCCGCAGTCACCGGGCCCTGGTCTTTGGACGCCGCGCGCGCGTGCTTGCCGATGCCCTGACCCCACTTATTCCATCGGACGCACACACCGTCCTCGATATTGGTTGTGGAGATGGCACCATCGCCAGCCTGCTCGCGCAGTGCCGGCCTGGTGTCGCCATCGAGGGCGTGGAAGTGATTCCGCGGCCGAGTTGCCAGGTGCCGTGCCGCGCGTTCGATGGCTCGCAACTCCCTTTTCCGGATCAATCGTTCGATGTTTGCCTCTTCGTTGATGTGCTCCACCACACCACGGACGTGACGCAACTCCTGCGCGAAGCCGCTCGCGTCGCGCGTTCCTGCGTCATCCTGAAAGACCACTTGAGCGAGAGTTCGTTCGACCACGCGACGCTGCGTGCTATGGACTGGGTCGGCAACCGCCCCCATGGCGTCACGCTCACATACAACTATCAGTCTCGCAGCCAGTGGGAACGCCATTTCACTTTATGCGGACTGCAAGTCAAGCAGATCTCCACTGCTCTCCCGCTGTATCCGTTCCCTTTCTCTCAACTTTTCGGCCGCAAACTCCACTTCGTCGCCCAACTCACGAAACGTTAGATCGCCGCCTGTAGCTCAGGCCTTCAAGCCTGAGGGTTTTCATAGCTATATGCACGGTGATAAACGGGGGGGAAGGAATGTCGCATGGATTGGACTGATTGCCGGGCTGGGGAAATCCTCACCCCTAAAGGGGTGAGCTACATGCCTGCGACTTCACTTCCCACACGCCCGGAATTGCTCTCGCGCATTTCGGACAGCTACTGTGCCTGATGCGGTTCTCCAGCACGTCGTGCCACGACCGCCGGATAAGCAACTCCCCGCACCCCGGGCAAAACGTATTCGCCGCGTTGCTGTAAATGTTTCCCTCGTATACAAAATGCAGCCCGGCTTTCAGCGCGATCTCCCGCGCCCGGTGCAGGGTCTCCGGCGGCGTTGCCGGCTTGTCCCGCAGCTTGAAATCCGGGTGAAACGCCGTGAAGTGCAAGGGCACGTCTGGTCCGAGATGGTTCAACACCCACTCCGCCAGTTTCTGCGTCTCCGCTGGATCGTCATTCAGAGTCGGGATCATCAGATTTGTAATTTCGAACCAGACGTTCGTTTCGTTTTTCAACCACTCCAGGGTCTTCAGCACCGGTTCCAGGTGCGTCAGGGTAATCTTCCCGTAAAATCCCTCGGTGAACGCCTTCAAGTCCACATTCGCTGCGTCCACATGATCGTAGATGTCGTGAAACGCTTCGCGCGTGATGTAGCCGTTCGTCACCATCACCGTCTTCAGGCCGTACCCCTTCGCCGCGCGGCAAATATCAATCACATACTCGCCCCAGATCGTGGGCTCGTTATACGTAAACGCGATCGAGTCGCATCCGTATTTCAGTGCGAGCAACGGCACCTCCTCCGGCGGCACGTGCTGCGACCTGACCTGATCCTGATGCGATTTCGAGATGTCCCAGTTCTGGCAGAAGAAGCAGCCCATGTTGCAGCCCGCCGTGCCCATGCTGAACACACGCGTCCCCGGCAGGAAATGATTCAGCGGTTTTTTCTCGATGGGGTCGATCTGCAGCGCGGCCGGAGCTCCATACCCGAGGTTGTAGAGCTTCCCGTCTTGATTGACGCGGATAAAACAGAATCCTGATTGCCCGGAGTGGATATGGCAGTGCCTGGGGCACAAGAAACAATGCACCCGCCCGCCGGCCTCAGGCTCCCACCAGCGCGCCTCGTGCAGCGCTTCCGTCTTCTGGAGGACCTTCAGATCGCTCATGATCCTCCTCCTGCAAGCAGTATACGCCTGGCAAGCGCAGAGGAACCGTAGTGGCCGACCTTCAGGTCGGCCACCTCGCAGCTAAATGGAAAGCACATCCCTCACCGGCGAAAAACCCGGCTTCGGAATGCCTCATTGTCGGTATTTTCTCTGCTGAAGTTCAGGCGTGCCGCCGCTGCACGCGACGCCGCTCGGCGGACCAGTCCGCAAACCGCTGCAACTGGTCGCGGTACTTCCAAGTCAGTTGAAAAAATTTGGCCGCGGTCATGTGCGCCGCTTCTTTGCCAAGAAACGTCTCAAACCGCCATTGTAGATACGGGCTGTTCCACGGCCGCAACCGGTAGCCCCGGGCTGCAATCCAGTAAAGTTGAAGTGTCTTCCACATCGGTCTTGCCTTTCTTAAATGAGCAATTACCCGCCGAGCGGGGCGGACAGGTGCTCATGCACCAATAGCCAGGTTTTCCCCTTTTTTTCCCAGATTCCCGTGTATCGCACAGGAGTATCGATCGTCTTGCCATCCTTCATTTTCGCGGAGAGGTGCATCGGCACAGTGGTCCAGGCGACGTTTCCGCGCCGAGTCACCTTCAAGTCTTTTCCCGCTGTCAACGAGCCGGTCTGCATCTGATCCAGCAGTTCCTTCCGTACCCCGGCGTCATACTCTTTCCAGCTTCCGTAGGAAAACGGCGTCACGTCGTAAAAGATCAGCCCGTCCTCTTTCGCATAATATTTCGCCACGTTGTTCGGATCGCCTGTGCTCCACGCCGCGCAGTACCCGTCAATCAATTTGCGGAACGTCGCATCGTCGGTGGCTCTCTGTTGAGCGCGCGCGCCGGCAAACGTCAGCAGTCCGCCGATGAAGGCAATCAGGACGTACAGCATCCAGTGATTCCCCGGCTTGCTCGTGCGTGCTCCCAAATTTGGAGTTCCCGGCATCCAAACCTCACTAGGTTAAGTTTTCGCGGCCAAACGGAGCCTGGTTAAGCAGAGTGGGAGTACCTTAGACACATTGGCAGAACAATTCAAGAGGAAATTGCGATATGGAAAAAATTACGCGGCCACGCGCTTAACCCAGATGCGGGTGGTTGCCGGTTTGCCTAAGTGCATCGTGTGCCCGCCCGCGCGCACGGTCATCGTCTCGTCATATTCGCGCTTCAGCACTTCCACCTTCGTCGCCGGCAGTAATCGCAAGCCTTCCAGAAATTCCAGGAATCCTTCGTCCTTTTCATATACGCAGAGGATTTCCGCGCTCTCTTTGGCCTTCAGCTCGGAAAGCAGCACGCCTCCCTGCTTGCGGAGTTGCGCGATTCCCCCGTTCATCGGCACGCCATGGGGGCAGGTCTTCCTTGCCGCAAACCGCTTCAGCAGCAGCGCCTCCACTTCCGGGGAAATCGCGTGCTCCATCCGCTCCGCCTCGGCGTGCGCCTTGGACCACGACAATCCAATCACTTCCGTCAGCAGCATCTCAGCCAACTGGTGCCGCAGCATCAGGTGCTGCGCGTTCTTCCGGCCTTTTTCCGTAAGGTGGATTCGCCCGCCGCGCTCGATTTTCACGTGGCCGTCGCGGGTCATGCGTTTCAGCGCCGCCGTCACCGCAGGCGGCGTCACGTTTAATTCTTCCGCGAGCCGCGCGCTGATCGGCACCTGGTTCTCCTCCAGCATCTCCCAGAGCGCCTTCAGGTAATCTTCCTGCGATACACTCGTCTGCTCGCGTCGCACCAAGTCTCCTAGTAGCGGTCCCGACCGTGTCGGGGCCAATCACAAAGCACCGCCAACCCAAATCCTTCTCCGCCGCCCTGCGTTACCTCGCCGCGCGCTGCTCTTCTCGCAAACGTTGCGCCAAATCCCTCACCCGACCCCGGATCTCCTCCAAAATTCTCTGATAAGTGGCCGCGTCTTCGCCATAGGGATCCCCGACATCCCAATCTTGCACCTTTTCATATTCCTCGAACTCCAGTTCGCGCAGCCTGCCGCTCAGGTTGATCACCAGGTCAGCTCGCTTCCACGCATCCGGAGCTATGTGTTTCGACGCCAATCCCTCTGCGGAATACCCGTTCTGCTGCAACGCTTCCCGCGTGTGCTGGGGGATTTCACCGAGCGGATACAGTCCCGCGCTAGCCGCTTCGATCACATCGGCGGCTTCGCTTCTGGCTATGGCCTCCGCCATCGGGCTGCGGCAGGCATTCCCAAAGCACACAAACAGAACATGGGTTTTCTTTTGTTCCATCAGAATTTCAATTTATAAGGAATCTCGGCCAGAGGCAAATCAACGCGTATGCGCGCCCTCAGCCGCGTGGGCCGCCGCCATTTCCAGAAAGTGCGCGTGGACGGTTGTGTCGTCGGTCAACTCCGGATGAAACGTCGCCGCCAGCACATTCCCCTTCTCCACCAGGGCTGCTTTCCCTTCATGCCGTGCCAGCACCGTGATGTCCTTCCCTACTTCCTCAATGATCGGCCCGCGGATGAACACCATCTCCAGCGGCTCTGGTTTCAGCGTGCTGGGCCCAAAAAACACGTCGCTCGCCAACTGCCGTCCATATCCGTTCCGCAGAACCGTCATGTCCAGCAAACCAAGGGATTCCTGCGGCGGATTGCTCACCTTCGTCGCCAGCAGAATCGCTCCGGCGCAAGTCCCGAAAATTGCTCCGCCCGCTCGCGAAAACTTACGGATGGCGTCAAAGAGTCCCTCTTCCTTAAGAAATTGCAATTGCGTGGTGGATTCGCCGCCCGGCAGCACGATTCCGTCGCAACCCTCCAAATCCTGCACCGTGCGGACTTCTACCGTCTCCGCGCCCAACTCCCGAAGCATCGCCGCATGCGCCGCAAAATCTCCTTGTATCGCCACGATTCCGATCTTCACGGGTCCCTTCTTCTTTCTTTCCTCGTTCGAATGCCGCGGCCGGGCGCGCACGCCTTTCGCCGCACTCCGCCCGGCCGCCTTCTTCCTCGAATCAATCTTCTTCAACCTTTGGCGCGACCCTTCAAAGCCCACCTTACCAGCCGCGCGTTGAGAGCATGTCTTTCTCTTCCAGTTGCCGCACGTCGATTCCCGGCATCGCTTCGCCAAGCTCCTCGCAGGCTTCGAGAATCGCTTTCGGGTCCTCAAAGTGCGTGGTCGCCTTCACAATGGCCTTCGCTCGCGCGTCGGGGTCGCTACTCTTGAAGATGCCAGAGCCGACGAACACCGCCTCCGCCCCCAGTTGCCGCACCAGTGCCGCGTCCGCCGGAGTCGCAATGCCACCCGCCGAAAAATTCGGCACCGGCAGCTTTCCGGTTTTCGCGATCTCGCGGAGCAGGTCCAGCGGCGCGCCGATTTCCTTCGCCGTGCGCATCAACTCGTCGTCGCGCAGCGTGGTCAGCCTCTTCATCTCGGAAACGATCGTGCGCATGTGCCGCACCGCTTCCACCACGTTGCCGGAGCCGGCCTCGCCCTTCGTCCGGATCATCGCCGCGCCTTCGGCAATCCGGCGCACCGCTTCGCCCAGGTTCCGCGCGCCGCAAACAAACGGCACCCGGTAGTCATGCTTCCAGATGTGATTCTCTTCGTCGGCCGGCGTCAGCACTTCGCTCTCGTCAATGAAGTCCACTTCCAGCGCCTGCAGCACTTCCGCTTCCGAAAAATGTCCGATGCGCACCTTGGCCATCACCGGAATTGTCACGGTCTTCATGATTTCGCGGATCACCTTGATCGACGCCATCCGCGCCACGCCGCCTTCCTTGCGGATATCCGAAGGCACGCGCTCCAGCGCCATCACCGCGCAAGCGCCCGCCTTTTCCGCAATGCGCGCCTGCTCCGCGTTCGTGACGTCCATGATCACGCCGCCCTTCAACATCTCCGCCAGGCCAACCTTCACCCGCCATTCATTCGAACCCTTGGCCTTGCCGCCATGACCGTTGCCGCTTCCGTTTGGTTTCTTTGCTTGCATGTTCCTTCTCCTCTGAAAAATTTGGGAATCCTCAAAATCCTTTACTGTGCAGCGCGAACGCGCTCAAAGTGTTCTTTATCGATTGCCACAAACCGCGCCGTGCCGCGCGCCAGCAGGTTGCCCTCGGCGTCGCGAATCTCCCCCACGCGAAAACGGTTTCGGCCCTTTTCCGCTTCCTGCCAGCCTTCCACCACGATTTCCCGGTCCACGGGCACCGGCTTCCGGTACACCACGTTCAATTCCGCGGTCACGGCCTTTTCTTCCGTCAATTTCGAAATCTTTCCCATCGCTTCGTCCAGCACCACTGCAATGATCCCACCGTGCGCGAAGCCCGCACCTCCCGCGTAGTTCGCTCCCAACACAAATCGTCCCCGGATCCGTTTGGCGTCGAAGTCCAGCTCGAACACCAGCCGCATGCCCGCTTCGTTGTCTCCGCCGCACCCAAAGCACCGGTTCGCTTCCTGCGTTTCGAGTTTCAGGATTTTCGCCATCCTTACACCAGCGCCACGTGCGCGCGTTCCGCCCGTCGCGTGCCCCGTTGCCGCTTGCGCATTTCGCTTTTCAATAGTTCCGCCAGCGTCGCCACGCCCCGCGCCAGCTCTTTTTCGTTCAGGCTCGCGAAACCCAGCCGCAACGTATTAGGCATGGGCGATTGCACGTAAAAATATCTTCCCGGCGCGAAGAGCACGCCGCGCTCGCGCGCATGGATCATCAGTTCGCTCGCGTCGAATCCCGGCGGCAGTTCCAGCCACAGGCACATCCCGCCTTCCGGCTTTGTCCACCGAACGCCCTCCGGCATTTGCCGGCGCAGCGCCTCATCCACCGCCCGCAACCGGTCCGCATACACTTTCCTCATCTTCGTCAGATGCTTCTGGAACAGCCCGCGCTTCAGGAACTCCGCTAGCGTCGCCTGCGCCAGCTGGTCCGTGTGGAGGTCCGTCATCTGCTTCACCAGGCGCAACCGCCCGATCGCTGCCGCGGGGGCCACGATCCAGCCCACGCGCAATCCAGGGAATGCCACTTTCGCAAAACTGTCGATGTGGATCACCAGGTTCCCGCGGTCCAATTGCTTCAGCGAAGGAATCCGCTCTTCCTGGGCGTTCAGCCGCGCGTAAATGTGATCCTCCACCACAGGCACCTGGTAACGCCCAGCCATTTCGAGCACCCGGCGGCGCGACGCCAGCGGCATCGAACTTCCCGTCGGATTCTGGAAGTCGGGCGTCAGCACCAGCAACTTCACCCGATTCGCCGCCAGCGTGGCTTCCAGCGCTTCCAGGTCAATCCCCAGCGCGCTCCCCGGTTCCGCGTGCGTCCGCACCGGCACGCCCAGGCACCGCGCTCGCACACCATGAAATACCGCCGAAGCCCCTGGATAAGTCGGATTTTCCATCACCACCGTGTCGCCGGGCCGGACAAAAGCCTTGGCGATTAAATCCAGCGCCTGTTGGCAGCCATCGGTTACCAACAGCGTTTCATCCTTCGCGGGAATTCCATCCTGCCGCAATAGCTCCAGCAACGCCTCTTTCAACGGGGCGTACCCGTCCGACGCGCCGAGATTCAGGATGTCCTGCCCTTCGCGCCGCAACGCGGCTTGCGAGCACGATTGCAATTCTTCCACGGGGAAAAATTCCGGGTCGGGCCGTGCCATCACGAAGGAAAGTGAATTCACGGGCGCCGAAGCCGTCAGCCGGCTCAAAATCTCTTCGCTGCGTTCATCCGCAAAAAGCAGTTCCCAGCGCAGACCGTCGCCATTCGACAAATTCGCCGGCGCGGGCGGCGTGATCTTCAGTCCATTTCCATTGTTGCGAATGAACGTGCCACGGCCCACGTGTCCCTGGATCAATCCTTCCGATTCCAGTTCGGCGTAAGCGTTCGCCACCGTTGTGCGATGCACGCCCAGCATCTGCGCCAGTTCGCGGCTGGCGGGTATGCGGTCACCGGGGCGCAAATCGCCCGCGTGCACCAGGGAGCGCAATTGGTCGCGCAGTTGAATGTAGAGGGGAATGTGGCTTTCGGGCTGAAGGTGTAATGGCAGCATTGTCTCTCACCCTAACCCAATTCTACCAGAAATTGGCCTGACAAAAGAGCCAATTTGTCTTCCACAGAATGGCTCGGTGGCACGGCCATTCCTGCCTGCCCTGAGCGTAGTCGAAGGGGCCGTGCTCCTGGGTTTTCTTATTGTTCTCCACTGCCCTAAACAGCACTCACTTCGGCCGTATCCCGCCGGCCCCGTTCTTCTCCCCCGCCTTCAAATCCCGGATGCACAATTTCGTCAGGTCGTTCGCGTCGCACTGGTAAATCTCCTTCAGCGGCAAATCCTCGTCCTCCACGTCGTACGACCCGAACTGCATGTCCTCGCTGTCGTCCGCCGAAGCCGCCGCCACCGGGCTTCCCTCACTGACCCGCAAACGAAACTGCTTGGTTGCCGCCTCGTAATTTGAATACAGGAAACAATGCCCCACGCACGCCCGATCCACCACGTGCAGTGTCACCATACGGTAATCCGGCGGCTCAAAAATCGTCGCCAGCACGCGCGTCCCCGGCCGCAATTCCCGCGTGATCTTCTCCGCGTTTTCCTCCATCCGGCCCACCAGTCGAGTATCCCGATAAATAAACGTGAAATACACCGCCGCGCACGCCGCCAGCGCAAGAAAATGCCATCGCCGGGGTCGCAGCGTCCCAAACCAGCAGAAAATGAAGATCGCGCTGATCAGCGTGAGCCGTGTTACCAGCAGCCCAATCCAACCCGCGTTCTGGTCCGGCCGCAAATTTTCCGGCAGCAGCGACGTCAAGCAGAACGCCACGGCAAAAAATTCCGGAAACAATCTCCGCTCTTTCCCGTTTGCATTTCCACTTCGCCACGCAGGCAAATCCAACAATGTTGCCGCTGCGCCAAACGCAAGCATCGCCAGCGACACGTACAAAGTCGCCGGACGGAATACCCAGAACTGGTCCGCGCCGTTCCACCGGAAAAACGGCGGGTCCGGCCAGTCGGGCTGGTATTCCGGATGCCGCGCCAGCATCCACCGCACTGCCAGCCCAATCCCAATCGCCGCCGCCGGAGGAATCCACTCCTCCCAACCTTTCATGCGCGGCCATAACAACCGGTAGGCGCCGGCCGCCACCAGCCACAAGAATCCCAACGGGTGCGCAAGCAATGCCAGCGGAGCAATCAGCACCGCCGCCAATATCCCTCGTCGCTCGCCGTGCCACAGCGCCGCCAATCCGAAACACGCCAGCCCCAGCGACAAGTAGTAGTTCATGAAGCCCATATAAAACACATACCCGTACGCCAGCATCGCCAATCCCGGCGTCAGCAACCACGGGCGCTTCCGTGTGGCCACGCTGATCAGCGCGAACACGCCCCAGAAAAACACCAGCACGCACGTCGAAACCGCAATTTTCTCCGCCACGCCGAATCCAAAGAGTTTTCCCAGATTCAGCAGCAGCAAATCAAACAGAACATTCTTCCACTGCCAGACCGTGTACACTCCGGGCGCTTTCCCGGCTTCAACCATTTGAGCGAGCCACGCGTTGTACACATGGCTCGCCAAATCGCCTGCCTGAATATGCCGCTGCCAGAAGCACGGGATCAAAAGCGCCGCTGAAACCAGCACCGCCAGTCCCCATTCGCTTTTTCGCTGAATTTTGAAAGGAGGAATTTCTTCCGCCACGCGCAATGCTTCACCCGGAAGCTCGCGCGTCACCACCGCATCCGTTCCCATGCCCCGTATTGTATCGTTTCCCGCTGCCCTGCCAAAAACCCGCGCATGCAGTGGCAGGTCTTAAGACCGGCCACTACAAAGGCGAAGAAAAAGCAGGTCCCTCACCCGCAAAAAACGCGGATGCGGGACGACAATTTCGTGGGTGTATTTCTCGAGGAATGGTCTTGCCTGCGGCGAGGCGGGCCAATCGCTACCGCATAGGCTGCGCTTCGCCCAGCTTCTTCAGCCGGTCGCGCAATTTCCGCTGCAACGGGTTCGGCGTGTTCGGATTAAACGCCACCAGGTACCACAATGGTTGCGTCTTGTCTTTGCTCAGATAGGTCAGCGTATTCGCGTCGGCGTTTGGGTGCCGCGCCACGTTTTCCCGAATCGCGCCATAGGGGTGCTTCGCCAGCTTATTCAAAGTCTTCGCGTTCGTCCGCGGATGCTCGCTGATCAGCCGCAGCATGTAATAGTCTTCTTCCGGAGCCTGCTTCACCAGCTTCTCCAGCATCTCCGGCTTCGCTTCCGCGCTCAACACCAGCCCGATCTTCTCGTCCCAGGCCGTGTTGATCTGGTTCAATTCCCGCGTCCGGGCGTGGATCAACTCTTCCAGGTTGCGCCGCTCCTGCTGCATCCGCGCGATGGGCAGAGAGGTGCCCTCCAGCGAATCCAGCACCCGCAAAAGGTGTTGGCGCTCCCCGAACACGATCTGCGAAGTCCGATCGATCCGCCCGTTTTCCTTTTCTTTGTGCTGTACAAGGTCCGAACGTCGCATGTTTGGATGCTCCCAATTTCCACCGGGCCGGTCGCCAAATGGAACAAATTCTTTGCCGGTTTGCTTCTGAAGACTCATAGATGTGGCGCTGCTTTCTGGGTCGGGCGGTGGCTCAATTGGATTATGTTCTGGCCATGCGGTAGGGTAAAGATTCGCGCCTCGGGCCTGTGCCCGAAGTGCAACGCCCGGAAATTTGCAGGAATTGGGCCAATTGTGGCAGGGGAAAGCAGGGGCAATTATGTCGGCATTCAAGGAACATCACGACGAACTCGAGCACTCCGAACAGCGCTTCGGGCGTGACCGCGGCCGCCTGGCCGTCTCGCTCGACCGCATCACCAACGCCCTCGTCCTCGTAGGCCAGCACGGCGTTTACTGCACCAGCCAGCGCAATCCCGCCGTCCCCGCAATGGACCTCCGCATGGTCACCACGGAACTCACTCACGCCAAAGAGCTAATCCAATCCGTGATGGAAGAACTCCGCAAACTCCGCGAAGCCAACTGATGCCCTTTTTGGGTGCCGCACCCTGCGGTTTTCAGGGTGCGGGTTCTCTCGACATATGTAGGGCCCGCCTTCTAAAGTGCGCATTTCGCATCCCGGATGGTTTTACGGGGTGGGCCGGGTCTTACCGTTTCTCGACCGGTATCACAAACTTCAGCGCCGTATGCGTCGGGCTGAATCCCACCACCTTTACATCCTTCAAGCCCGCTTTGCGGCCCACGCCGATGACATCGATCTCGGTGATGTGCTTTTGCCCCTTCGGATAAACCACCCAGAGCGCCGCGCTCCCCTTCATCTTCGCCGCAATCTTTGTTACTTCTTTCAATTCCTCGCACGTCTCAGCGCTTAAGAAAATCCAGCTCACTCCATTCAAGATCTTCCTTTGCGCCACTTCCGACTTCCGCGCCTTCAATTTCTTCAAAAACTCGCCGTCCAGCTGGCCAAACACCGCTACCGGCTGCCCCGCCTTCACTCCCAGTTTCTCCACTACCGATTTCGGGTTCGCAATCTTCTCCCGCCACTTCTCTGCCCGCTCGCCCAACTCAAAAACCACAATTTCTTCATCCGTCTTCAGCCGCAATTCACCGTCCTTCGCTTCTATTCCGCGAATCGTCGAAAACGGAATTTTCCTCCGCTCTTCCCCCCGAAAAATTATCTCCGCCGTCTCCAGCAGCGCCTTTCCACGCACACTTTTCCCGCCCCAGCGCGCTGTGCAAACCACTTCTTGCCCCATCGCCGGCCCTCCTTGCTAAATTGTCCGTGGATTCAATCGGTGCAGTTCCGACCAACCGTTACCGCGCGCCTATTTCAAAAACGGATTCATTTCCTTTTCCAGGCCGATCGTTGTTGAGCCCCCGTGGCCGGGATGCACCAGAGTGTCATCCGGCAACTGCATCAACTTCTCCCGTAACGACTCCATAATCTGTTCCATCGAACCGCCCCACAAATCCGTGCGCCCGATGCTCCCCGCAAAAAGCGTGTCTCCGGCAAACAGTTGCGGCTGCGCCAGCTTCACGCTCCCGCAATCCTTGGGCATATAGAGCGACACGCTCCCCGGCGTGTGCCCCGGCGTATGAATCACGCTGGCGTGGAAACCTCCCCACGGCAGCGTATCGCCATCCTTCAGCAAGTGATCCACTTGCGTCAGTTCCGGGGACGCGATCCCGATGAACGCCGCCTGCTCTTCCATCCCGTGATACAGCGGCAAATCCTCGCCGTGCATCATCACCGGCGCGCCGGTGTAAAGGTGCAGCTTCGCCAGGCCGCCAACGTGATCAATGTGCGCATGCGTGCTGATGATCGCCTTCACGCTCAGCTTGTAGCGTCCCAGCATGCTCAGGATGCGCTCCACTTCGTCGCCCGGGTCGATCACAATCGCTTCCAGCGTCTTCGGGTCCCCGATGATCTGGCAGTTGCACTGCAGCATTCCCACCGGAATCCTCACGTAGATCATGTCCGGGTGAGCCGCGTCCGACGTCGGCGCCATTTTGTGAGTTGCGTCCATGGAAAGCAGTATATCCATTTTTGTAAGATTTTCCTCTGGTACCTGTTTGGAGTGCGGCAGCTCAGCTGCCACTTTTACGGTGTCGGCCAGGGCACCGCCTGCAGTCATTTCCACCCTTTACCGCTCAAAAGCGGAGGCTGAGCCTCCGCACTCCAAGAGTCCTTGCTACACTGAACATGTAATGAGCACTCCTACCAATTCGCCAACTACAGCGCTTCCCACACCCCTCGCAGCGCTTCACGCCCAATCCGGCGCGCAACTCGGCACGTGGTTCGGCTGTTCCCTTCCCGACCACTTTGGCGACTGGCTCGCCGAATACCGCCACCTTCACGACAGCGTCGCCCTGCTCGACAAAAACTACCGCGCCTATCTCGATTTCACGGGACCCGACCGCGTCCGCTACCTAAACGCCATCCTCACCAACAACATCAAGGACCTGCGCGAAAATCACGGCATCATTTCGCTCTTTCTCAACCCGCAAGGCCGCGTCCTCGCCGAAATCGAAACCTACGATTTTCCCGACAAACTCTTCTGCGTCTCTTACGCCCTCATCCGCGAACCGCTCATCGCCGCGCTGGACAAATACATCATCATGGACGACGTCACCCTCACCGACCGCACCGCCGATTTCGCGTCGCTCGCTCTGGAAGGTCCCAAGGCCGCACTCCTAGCCGAAGAACTCAGCGGCGTCGATCCCGCCGATCTCGCGGAACTTGAAACCCGCCTCGTCTCCGTCGAGCGCATTCCCTGCCGCCTCGGCAAGCGCTCTCCCGGCGGCGCCTCCAGTGCCGAATTTCTCGTCGACCGCGTCCATGCCGAATCGCTCTGGAAGATCCTTCTCGAAGCCGCGCAAAAACACGGTGGCGGCCCTGCCGGCTATCAGGCGCTCAGCGCCACGCGCCTGGAGCAAGGCATTCCCTGGTACAGCTACGATTTCGGCGAGAAGCAAATTCCCCACGAAGCGGGCCTGCAGGATTCCCACATCAGCTATACCAAGGGCTGCTACACCGGCCAAGAAATCGTCGAGCGCGTCCGCTCCCGCGGCCAAGTCAATCGCGTCCGCGTCACGCTGAAGTACGACCTATCCGGCCCCGGTGGCACGGGCACCCTTGCCTGTGCTCTTCCAGTCCCCGGCACACCCCTGCTATCCGAAGGCAAAGAAGCCGGCCACACCACCCGCGCCGCCCTCTCCCCCGCGTTAAACGCTCCCATCGGCATGGCCTATGTCCGCCGCGAAAACTCCGTCCCCGGCTCCGTCCTCAATCTCCCCGCCGCCGGCTCCGCCACGGTCATAGCAACGCCAATTGCCTAATCCCATAGCCCTGGAATAAACTTGCCAAACTATGTTCGAGCGTTACACCGAAAAGGCCCGGCGCGTCATCTTCTTCGCCCGCTACGAGGCCAGCCAGTACGGCAGTCCCCTCATCGAAACAGAGCACCTTCTTCTCGGTCTCTTACGCGAGGATTACAGAACAGCGAAGCACCTTCTGCCGGAACTGAAGTCCCTGGATCACATTCAGGAGCAAATCGAGAAACGGGTTACGCGGAAAGAACGCTTTTCTACCGCCGTTGAAGTACCTCTCTCTGCCGAAAGTAAGCAAGCACTGAAGTTTGCAGCGGGCGAGTCGAAAAATTGGGGCCATCACCACGTCGGAACAGAACACCTATTGATGGGTCTCCTGCAGGTCCCGACGAGCATCGCCGCGACGGTTCTGCAGGCAGAGGGAATCGACCTGGCAAAAGTCCGGCAAAAACTGCTAGGAATAAAGGCCTCGGATTATACTCGTTCGGAACTGCAGCCCTCGATCCCGGAAGAGGGTGAGAAACAGGCCGCTCAACACTTTCTCATTTTCTTGCGCGAAGGAAACTGGCGTGACCTGTCGGCATTCTTCGCCCACAATGCTTCTTTTATCGACGCCAATGGCAAGTTGTGGTCCGGCCACAAGGAGATCGTCTCCAATCTCGAATCTCTGCTTGCCCCGTTCGCAACAAAGAATGCCAAATATCATTTGGAAAAGGAGCTTTGCCGCACCGCCGAACTGTGGATGGGCACCATACTTTGGGACACGGTTCATCTGCCTGCCCACACTTTCCCTCAAAAGCTCCGCATGACTTTGGTATTTGGGAATGACGGAGGCGAGTGGTCGATCTTCCTTCTTCAGATCACTTCTATCACCGAAGAACAGATGAGTAAGCCTGTGGCTACCTAGCTCGCCGAGTGCGTCAAATCCCTAATCTGCCGCACCAATCTTCCTCGGTCTTCCGGCTCCATGGCAATGAACTGAACCGCAATTCCGTAGTGCTCCTGATGTCGCCGCACCACGCCGCGCCCGCGCACCTGCCCCTGCGGCATGTCCAAAAGGACCTGCACCAGGCTGCGTATCGCCACTTTTTTCTTGGTTCGCAAAAAAACCCCGCCGAGCGCGAGGTTTTCCACATATGAAACATCCCGTTGCATGCCCGACCGCCATGCACCCAATAGACTGGTTGGCGGCTTGATCCGCGGGTAGGCCCTTTGTTCCATGACGTTCATAGGCCCCGTCCTTGCTGTGTTCGAAAGTCTAACGATGGGCGGGGTCTACGTCCAGACAAACTTCAGTCAAATTCGCGTTTTGGCGGGGGCTGCTCGGGTCCTACGCGGCCGGCGGCAATGTCGGCCTTGAAGTAGTTTTCGCCCTTCATTGGGACTCCCGCCAGCCGCCGCAGCATGGCTAGCTGTCCCACGTGGTTCAGCGCGTCCGCCACCGGTCCCTGAAACAGTTTCTCCGGTGAAGCATGCAGCGCCTCATTCCCCTCCAGAAACTCGTCGAAGCGCTTCAGCGTGGCGAAAAACCGCTCCACTTGTTGCGCCCAGGGGAGCGACGGCGAGTCCTTCCACGCCTGGTCGCCTTTGGCCATCGAAAGCGCCCAGTCAAACAGGTCGCCGATATGCGCCAGAATCTGCTCCGGGGTACGCGCCTTTTCAGGCGGCTGGAATTTGGCGAACGATTCAGGCGCGTCGCGCAGCACCTTGCCGCCCCGATACGCTATCGTTGCCAGGCAGTGCCGCAGCAAATCCCGTGCACTAACTGTTTGAGGAATGGGTGATGCCATAAGAACCTCCGAGGTGAGGTTTCTAGTTCCCTGACCAGGTAGCGGTGGGCTCTAGACTGTCGGCTGCTGGCTATTCTTCAGGCCAGATTCAGCGCCCGCTTGAACGAGCCCTTCTCCGCATCAATCTTCTTCTGCAGCTGCAATACCGCGTACAACACCGCTTCCGGCCGCGGCGGGCATCCCGGCACGTAGACGTCCACGGGAATCACCTGGTTGCAACCCTGCACAATCGCGTAATTGTTGAACACGCCGCCCGACGTGGCGCACGCGCCCATCGAAATCACCCACTTCGGCTCTGGCATTTGATCGTAGAGCTGCCGGATCACCGGCGCCATCTTCTGCGAAAGCCGCCCCGCCACGATCATCAAATCGGCCTGCCGTGGCGACGGCCGGAACACTTCCGCGCCAAACCGCGCAATATCAAACCGTGAGGCCGCCATGGACATCATCTCAATCGCGCAGCAGGCCAATCCAAATCCCAACGGCCAGATCGAGCTGCGCCGCGCCCAGTTGACGGCCTTATCCAGCTGCGTGAAGATGATGCCCTCATCCTGCAGCAACTTGCCGAAATCATCCGGTTTCGTCAGCGTAACGTGTTTCGCCAGATTGGTTTCCATGGTTCCCTCGGGTTCGCTTCTATATTCGCACATCCACCATACCCGCACAATCCGCCCGCTCGCTCCGTCGCCTCCGCAGGCCCGCCAACACGCGCATTGGCGGCCTCTAGCTGTCGGGGCGAACGTTTTTTGTTCATTGACTCTTCCTTGCAGTCCGCCTCTTAGCTCCCCGTACCTTCACCGCATTTCTTTAACCCAAGCTACTTGACACCACCGACATCCCTGCCGCTACGATGGTGTGTCGTCATTCACAATTTCGGAGACCACGGGACCCATGGCCACGGACGAAACCAAACGCGCGGCACAGGAATTTCTTGCCGCTCAATTCAGTGAGGCGACTCAAATCGAGGAAGACCGGCTCAACCGGGAAGCCGCCGTCGCCCTCGCCCCCAATGTCTGGAAGCGCGTTGCAGAAACCTTCATGGCCCAATGCGAAGCCTGGAACGCCATCACCAAAACGGAATCGCTCACCTGCAAGGAAACCATTCTCGGCGATCTGCGAATTCGCTGCGCCGGCAAGCCCGATATCATCACCGTCCACTATGATTCCAAGAAACTTCAGGTGATTCTGAAGAACACCGCCCGCCTCGAGCACGAAGGCGACTCCACTTTCTTCATCCAGGGCTACAACGGCGGCACCGAAGCCGATCTCGCCCGCAACAACCAGCGCGCCAATCTCAATGTCGTCGTCCTCGGCGAACTCCGCGTCCTAGCCGGCATCGGCCGCACCGCCAAGTAGCAACTCTTCTCAGCGTTCTCTGCGCTCTTCCCTCAGCGTACTCTGCGTTAGGTCTTTTCTCTTTTCTATTCTTCACTCGACGCGCAAAACCACCTTCCCAAACTGCTTCGCCTTTTCCAGATAATTGTGCGCCGCAATGCAATCGCCCAAATCAAACACCTTATCCACCCACGGCTTCAACCGACCCTGTGCCACCAACTTCAGCACCGTCCGCAGTTCCGACTTCGTCCCCATGTACGACCCCATGATCGAAAGCTGCCGCGTAAACAAAAACCGCAAATCCAGTTTCGCGTCGTAACCGGTCGTCGCGCCGCAGGTCACCAGCCGCCCACCCGTCGCCAGGCTCTTCACGCTGTTCTCCCACGTCGCCACGCCCACGTGTTCCACCACCACGTCCACGCCGCGATTATTTGTCAGCCGCTTCACCTCTTTCGCGATCGGCATGATCCCGTGATGGATCACTTCGTCCGCTCCCAACTCTTTCGCCTTGGCCAGTTTTTCGTCGTTGCCAGCCGTCGCAATCACCCGCGCCCCGAAAAATTTCGCGATCTGCACCGCCGCGCTGCCCACGCCGCTTCCCGCCGCCAATACCAGCACGTCTTCCCCCGGCTGCAACTGCGCGCGATTCACCAGCATGTGCCACGCCGTCTGAAACACCAGCGGCACCGCAGACGCGTGCACCCAATCGAGATTTTCCGGATACGGCATGACGTTCACTTCGGGCGCGCGCACGAATTCGGCGCATCCGCCGTCAACCATGTAGCCCAGGTTCGTGAAATCCCGGCAGCGGTTGTCGTTCCCCGAAATGCACGCCGGGCACTTTCCGCACGTCACCCCCGGCGCCAGCACCACCTTCTGCCCCACATGCGCGGTCGTCACTTCCGAGCCAATCTTGACCACTTCGCCCGCCACATCGCTTCCCAAAATATGCGGCAGCGGAAACGGCACGCCGGGTATCCCGCGCCGCACCCACAAGTCCAGATGGTTCAGCGCGCAGGCATGCACGCGCACCAGCACTTCGTTCGCCCGCACGTGCGGCTCCGGCGCCTCCGTGTAATGCAACACCGATGGATCCCCATGCTGGTGAATCACAACTGCTTTCATAACTGCCTCCCGGACGCAGCTTCCTTATCAATCTTTAATTATATCGCATTACGATATATGTCGCCTGCAAAGTCGAGCGATCCCTCGCGGGCCCTCCACCATGTGCGTTTGCCGTCGCCACGGCCTAGTCTTTCAGCCGCAAGAACCTATCCTCAAAGTATTTCCGCGATACGTAGGCGGCCATCACCGCTACCGCACCGGCCACCAGCGTCCTTGCCAGCAGGTGCCCAATATCGTTCGTGGACTGCACGTAGTGCCACTCCCTTGCCACTATCCTGTCGTACAGCCTCAGCACAAAATCGTGGAACAGGTATAGCCCATAACTGATATAACCCAGAAATTGCAGAAATTTGATATGCACCAGCTTCGCGTATTCACCAGAGCCGGCCGCAAGAAATAGTCCGAGCAAACCGGTAAAACAAAAATTCAAAAGCGTCGGCTGGAATGCCACTCCCACGGGCCGCTGAATCGAAAGGATTCCCGCGGGGATTGTGATGCACATCAGCACCAGCCCCCCAAGCAGAAGCGCGCTGCAACTTCCTGCCAACTGGCGCCGCGTAACCTGAGCCTGCCGAAGAATCAGCACCAACAAAGCGCCGCAGGCCAGCCCATCCAGCGAATTCCACGTGTATTCATAAATATGGAAATCTTCCCCGCTCCTCGGCGTAAACAAAAAGCTCACGTAGCGAGACGCCGGGCTTAACAAAATTATTCCCGCGCACACCATCATCAGTTTTTTCGCGGAAAAGTTGCGGCAGATCAACGGCCACAACAGGTAAAAATGCTCCTCAACCGCCAGCGACCATAACACCGGATACCCGATCGGAATTCCAAACAACGGCGTCACGTTCGACAAATAAAGCAGGCTCAGCACCAGGAACGACGGCGCGGCGAATTTCGTGATCCCCAAAATAACCACCATCACCAGGTAGACGGGAAGAATCCGCAACGCCCGCCGCTTGTAAAACCGCGCATAGTATCTCGGCCGGGACCGGCTCTCCATCAGAATCCCAGTGATCAGGAAACCGGAAAGCACGAAAAACAGGTTCACGCCTTTTTGGCCCGGCCACATTGCGGTTAGCAACAGCCGGCTCGGTTGCGACCAACTCGCCAGGTCCGGCTGGCAATACAATGCGTGGTACAGGAAAACTCCCAATATCGCCAATCCTCGAATCGTGTCGAGTTCCGGCATTTTGGGGCGAAGGATCGGGGCGGGAGGTTCAGGAGTATTTGGGCTCATCGACGCTTAGGAAAGAGTCTCATGGTTGTTCAGGCGGCTCAACGCCGCAAGCGGAAAGTCGCCGGCAATCCCTCTCCAGCGTGAATTGACTTCCCCACTCTCGCGCCGTACGCTTGTTTTTCGGACCAATTATGGACCTATTCGAAGAAATTGTGCGCATGCGGCGCGCCGGCGAGCGCGGTGCCCTCGCCACCATCGTCCACACCAACGGCTCCATTCCCAGCTATGAAAGCTCCCGCATGTTAGTCCGCGAGGACGGCTCCTCCGTCGGCACCGTCGGCGGGGGCTGCGTGGAGGCCGATGTCTGGGCCGCCGCCCGCGAAGTGATGCACAAGGAAGCCCCGCGCAAACTCATGTTCCACCTGAACAACGAAGCCACTTATGACAACGGCCTCATCTGCGGTGGCACCGTGGAAATATTCATCGAGCCTATCCTTCCCCAGCCGTTCCTCTATCTTTTTGGTGGCGGCCACGTGTCCATCGCGGTAGCGAAGGCCGCGCATACCGTCGGCTTCGGCGTCGGCGTGATTGACGACCGCGAAGCTTTCGCCAATTCCGAGCGCTTTCCGATGGCCCAGGAAATCTTCACCAGCTACGACTACGCCTTCGCGAAGCTCCAGCCCAACTCTTCTTCCTATCTCGTCATCGTCACTCGCGGCCACAAGGAAGACATGCGCGTGCTTGCCTGGGCCGTCCGCACCTCGGCGCGCTACCTCGGCATGATCGGCAGCCGCCGCAAAGTGCTAAGCGTTTACAAGGCCCTCGAAAAAGAGGGCTATGCCACGGAAGAATTCGAGCGCGTTTTCGCTCCCATGGGGCTCGACATCGGCGCGCTCTCGCCCGAAGAGATTGCCGTCAGCATCGTTGCCGAACTTGTGGCCGTTCGACGCAATGCGGATTCCGCCGCTCACAAAAAGATCAAACTGGCCGCCACGGACCCGGTCGAAACCAAGTAGCTCGAAAGGTTTCTCATGCTTGCCGCTGTTATCCTCTCCGGCGGAGCCTCACAGCGCATGGGCTCCCCGAAAGCTCTGCTTCCCTACCAGGGGCGCCCGTTCCTCGAGCACCTGCTCGACGTCACCCGCCACCCGAAAATTTCCGCCCGCCGCGTCGTTCTCGGCGTCCACGCCGAGCCCATCGCCAAAGCCATCCACCTGCCCGCCGATGAAGTGGTCATCAATGCCGATTGGGAAAAGGGTCAGCTCAGTTCAATCCAAGCTGCGCTGAAAAGCCTACCAGATGGAATCGACGGCATACTTCTCTGTCTGGTGGATCATCCGCTGATCAGCGCCAGTCTCGCCGCTGATCTCATCGCCACGTTTTATTCTTCCCGCGCGCCGATCGTTTTGCCGGTTTTCGAAGGCCGTCGCGGCCACCCGGTCATCTTTTCCTCGAAGCTTTTTCCCGAGTTGCAAGCCGCGCCCCTCGACGTCGGCGCCCGCGCCGTCGTCTGGGCTCATCGCTCCGAAATCTGCCAGTTCCCCACCAATGAAGAAGGCTGCGTCCTCAATCTCAACGACCCCAAAGCCTTCGCCCGCATCACCCGCTCCGCCGAGTAACCCTCGCGACTCGCCTAGTGGCACAGCCATTGCTGGCTGTGATCTTGGGTTTCTCTTCTCCGTGAACTCTGTGGCTCCTCTGCGACCTCTGTGGTAATCCTTTCTCTTCCTCTTTAAATCTTCCCCAATATTGCGCGGATCGCATCTTCCGCCAACTGCGCCGCATGATACGAAGCCGGCGGCAAGCCTCCCAACTCCGCCGCAATCTCCACCGCGTGCATCTCTTTCAACTCGCCAACCGCCCGCCCCTTCATCTTCTCCGTCAGCACCGACGCGCTCGCAATCGAAGCCGTGCATCCCCGGCACAGAAATCGCGCCTCGCGCACCACCCCGCCTTCCACAATCACCGCCAGCCGCAGCACATCCCCGCACACCGGGTTGCTCACCTCCACGGTAGCCGTCGCCCCCGCCAACTCCCCCGCATTCCGCGGCCTCTGAAAATGCTCCAACACCATCTCGCTGAACATGAGCCTCTTCCCGGTAGCGCCGGCATCTTGCCGGCGTGGATGCTTTTTCTCGGACCGCTGGCCGGCAGGATGCCGGCGCTACCCCGTTCTGCCTTTCTCTTACTGATCACCGATTACTGATTACTGATAACCGGCAAGCTTCGGACGCCTCCCGATCGCTGTTAACTGCTATCTGCTATCCGCTTTACTTCTTCGCTGGCAGATACCTCTTCTCCACCGACGCCACCACCACATAATTCGGGTCCACCATCTCGGTCAGATGCAGCTTCCCCACCTTCGAAAACAGCTCATACGCGTCCAGCTCCGACAATCCATAATCCCAGTGTATCCAGTGCACCATCTCCGTCACCGCAATCCGCACCGCGTCATCCACTGGACGGTAAATTCCCGCGGTCATGATCTCGCGCTCGTTTTCGAACCGCGGCCATCCAGTGCTCTTTCCCTTCACCAGCTCAAAGCGAAACTTCGCCTTCATCGGCACTTCCACCGCGCTGCCGGCCACTTCTCCATCGCCCATTGCCGCGTGCCCGTCGCCAAAATAAAACAGCGCGCCTTTCACGTTGACCGGCAAATACAGAGTGTTCCCCGGCGAAACTTCCGGCGCGTCCATGTTCCCGCCAAACTCCGCCGGCACCAGCGAACTCCGCACTTCGCCGCTCGCCGGCGCCACACCGATGCAACCCAAAAACGGCTTCAGTGGAAACTGCACCTTGAAATCCGAATCCGTCGCTTGAAACGTGATCAACTTTTTCTCCGCATCAATCGGGTAATACCACGCCCGCTCCGGCAGCGCCTTGGTCTCCAGCATCGGCGTGTAGTGCGTCGCGTTCGCGGCGCCAAACCCCGGCGAAAACGTGCCCACTCCCTGTTTGCCGTCCACCTGCAAATCCAGGATGTGCACCACGAGCGTGTCGCCCGGCTCCGCCCCGTCAATGAAAAACGGCCCCGTCAGCGGATTATCAATCTTAATCAGCGAAAACGGATCGCCCGGCTTCTGCAGCGCATTCCCGAAGCAGTCCAGCGAACTCGCCTCCAGCACTCCGCCCGCCTTCACATGCGCCACTGGCTCTGCCGGCCCAAATGTAGGCTTCACGTTCTCGATCGTACCCTTGAACCGCACCACATCCCTATCCCCGGCCTGCGCCCAAACCGCCGCCGGCCACAGCGCAAGCGTCATCCCCGCCACAATCCCCAAATTTTTCACGCGTATCCTCCCATCCTCGGTTACAAACTCCATCACACCCATCACGCAAGGTCAACCCAGTTCGCGCAGCCGGTCGAAGGAAGCCGTAAGTAGCCAGATTTTACCTTTTGGCTTATTGCTTATGGTTTAAGCCTCTTGTCATTGCTTCATTACTTCCTTACCTCTAAACTCATCTTCAATCATGATCCAGGTCGTAGCAGCTGTCATTGAACGTCCCGACCGCCGCATTCTCATCGGCCAGCGCCGCCGTGGCGACACTTCTCCACTTAAGTGGGAATTCCCCGGCGGCAAAGTTCGCGCCGGCGAAACGTTCAAGCAAGCCCTGGCGCGCGAACTCCGCGAAGAACTCGGCGTCACTCTCGTCAAATCCGCCGCCATCGCCAGCGTCCGCCACCGCTACGCCAACACGCCCGATGACCTCGAAATCCATTTCTTCGCCGCCCAATACTCCGAGCCCGACATCGCTCCCAGTGCATTCGAGCAGGTCGTCTGGGTCCTCCCCCGTGAACTCTCCAATTACGATTTTCTCCTCGCCAATCGCGAACTCATCGCCCACCTCGCCACCGGCCACATCAAACCCTCCGAACTCCTCTCCGCCGTGTAGCGGCCACCTTCAGGTGGCCTCGTCCTCCGCTATTGAGTGCGACAGCGAAGCTGCCACTTTTGAGCCGTAAACCCTGCCTCCCAACTTTCATTTGCCTCATGCTTGAAACCGAAAAAGCGGGAGCTTTGCTCCCGCACTCAAAACTCTCCCTTTCCGCCGCTCATAAACAAAAAAGGGCGCGATCGCTCGCGCCCTCCCCGCTTCCGATTCTCATTTACTCGCGTTGGCCTGTTGTCGCCGCGGAAATCACCGCTAGTGTCCTGGCCCAAAATATCTGTAATGGCCCGTAAGCTTCCAACTGAATAGGACATCTTCCATCTTCGGTCCCGACCCGATGTTGTGAACCACCATGTACCTCCCGCTTTGTGCCGACTTCCGGTCTACCACAATCCCGATGTGCGGCACCCCTCCGCCCAAATCCCAGGTCACCAACTCTCCCGGCTCGTAGTCTTCGGCATGCGTGGAAATGGGCAGGGACGATCCCTTCCGACTGAAGAAAACCATCAGATTCGGCACGCGCCGGTGATCAATGTTCGAATCTGGATGAGCCAGCATCCACCGCCGCTGGTTTGGATACGCCGAAAAATTCGCGGCCATGTCCTCATGCACTTCTTTTTGCAAATCAATTCCTAACGCGCGGTACGCTCGAATCACCTCGTCGCTGCACACACCCGTGTCCGCCGGAACATCTCCTCCTGGGTACGGGATTCGCACATATTTCGGATCGTAACGAACGACGTGGTGCGTCCGCTCAACAGCCGCAGCGGACAATTTTCCCAAGAATGCTTGTTGGTTTGATTGGTTGACCCGGCTCGTTTGAACAAAACGTGCCTCGGCAGCCAATCCCAGGACAATCGTCAACGACACTAGCGCAAGGCAAAAGCGACCGCGAAATACCATTTCGTGTCCACCTAACCCGCCGCAAAACTTTTCATCAACCACGAATCCGGCCGAGGATGCCGGCAACCCGTTTACGAAATCACCGGATTCGGCTTCTCCGGGTTAATCCCCAGATCCTTCATCGCGTTCTGCACCGTAGCCTCGCCCACTAAGCCCTCCTGCGCGAGTTCGTGCAGCGCAGCCAGCACCACGAATCGCGAATCCACTTCAAAGAATTCACGCAAAGAAGTCCGACCTTCGCTGCGGCCGAATCCATCGGTGCCAAGAATAGCCATGCGCCTCGGCAGCCACTTCGAAATCATCGCCGGCAGCGTCTTCAAATAATCAGACGCCGCCACAAACACGCCCTGCTCCTCGCCCAGGCACTGCTTCACGTACGGCACCCGCGGCGTCTCGTCCGGATGCAGCCGGTTCCACCGCTCCGTCTCGATCCCGTCCGTGTACAGGCACTTGTAGCTCGTCACGCTCCACACGTCCGCCGCCACGCCGTAATTCTTTTCCAGAATCTCCTGCGCCTGCAGCACTTCGTTCAGAATCGCTCCGCTGCCCAGCAACTGCGCCCGCAGCTTGGCTTTCTTGTTCGACGCCGGCTTGTACTTGTACATGCCCTTCAAAATGCCGTCCTTCACGTCGCCCGGCATGTGCGGCATCACATACGGCTCGTTCATCACCGTGATGTAATAAAAGATGCTTTCGCCCTCTTTGTACATCCGACGAATCCCGTCCTCGATAATCACCGAGATCTCGTATGCAAACGCCGGATCGTACGCCAGCAGGTTCGGCACCGGCATCGCCAACACGTGGCTGTTGCCGTCCTGGTGCTGCAATCCTTCTCCCGAAAGCGTCGTGCGTCCCGACGTGCCGCCCAGCAAGAATCCGCGCGTGCGCATGTCCGCCGCGGCCCAAATAAAATCTGCGATGCGCTGGAACCCGAACATCGAGTAGTAAATGAAAAACGGAATCGTGTTGATCCCGTGCGTCGCGTACGCCGAGCCCGCCGCGATGAACGACGCCATCGATCCCGCTTCCGTAATTCCCTCTTCCAGGATCTGCCCGTCTTTCGCTTCCTTGTAATAGAGCAGCGTGTTCACGTCCACCGGCTCGTACTTCTGCCCCACGCTCGAATAAATGCCCACCGTCCGGAACAACGACTCCATGCCGAAAGTCCGCGCCTCGTCCGGCACAATCGGCACCACCAGTTTGCCAATCTCCGGATCCTTCAGCATCTTGCGCAGCATCGCCACGAATGCCATCGTCGTCGAAACTTCGCGCCCCTCGCTGCCCTCCAGAAATTCCTTGAACAGCTCCGTGTGCCCGCCCGAAAGCGCCACCGACCGCGCTTTCCGTTGCGGCACATATCCGCCTAACGCTTCGCGCCGCGCCCGCAGATAGCGAACCTCTTCGCTGTCTTCCGCAGGCCGGTAGAATGGCACCTTCGCGATCTCCTCGTCGCCCATCGGAATACCGAAGCGCGAGCGGAACTCCCGCAACTCTTCCTCGTTCAGTTTCTTCTGCTGGTGCGTGACGTTCTTTCCTTCGCCCGCCTCGCCCAACCCATATCCTTTAATGGTGCGCGCCAGGATCACCGTCGGCCCGCCCTTGAACTCCGTCGCCGCTTTGTACGCCGCGTACACCTTCCGCGGATCGTGCCCGCCCAGCCGCAAGCGCCGCAGCGCCTCGTCCGGCAGCGGTTCCACCAGCTTCAGCAGCCGCGGATCGCCTCCAAAGAAAAATTGCCGCACGTACTCGCCACTCGAGACCACCAGCTTCTGGTATTCGCCGTCCACCATCTCGCCCATGCGCTTCACCAGCAAACCTTCGGTGTCGCGCTCCAAAATCGGATCCCATTCGCTGCCCCACAGCACCTTAATTACGTTCCAACGCGCGCCGCGGAACGCCGACTCCAGTTCCTGAATAATCTGTCCGTTCCCGCGCACCGGCCCGTCCAGCCGCTGCAAGTTGCAGTTGATCACGAAAATCAGGTTGTCCAGCTTTTCTCGCGAAGCCAGCGTGATCGCGCCCAGCGATTCCGGCTCATCCGTTTCCCCGTCTCCCAGGAACGCCCACACCTTCGCATCCGTCACCGGCTTCAACCCGCGATTTTCCAAGTAACGGTTGTAGCGCGCCTGGTAAATCGCCATCAGTGGACTCAAGCCCATCGACACCGTCGGAAATTCCCAGAAGTCCGGCATCAACCACGGGTGAGGATACGAAGACAGTCCGCCGCCCGGCTTCAGTTCCCGCCGGAAATTTTCCAGCTTCTCCGTGCCCAGCCGGCCCTCCAGAAAAGCGCGCGCATAGATACCCGGTGCCGCGTGGCCTTGGAAATAGACTGTGTCCCCTTCAAAATTTTCTGTTCTTGCGCGGAAGAAGTGGTTGAACCCCACTTCGTAGAGCGTAGCCGCCGAAGCATACGTCGAAATGTGCCCGCCGATGTTGTGCTCCACCTTGTTGGCCCGCACCACCATCGCCAGCGCGTTCCAGCGGATCAGCGACTTGATCCGCCGCTCCAGTTGCTGGTCTCCGGGAAACAGCGGCTCCAACCGCGCCGGAATCGTATTCGCGTAAGGGGTGTTCGCCGTAAACGGCAGGTCGATCCCGTTCACCGTCGCGTGAGCCCGCAGCCGTTCCAAAATTTCCCGCGCCACTTCCGGCCCGCTCGACTCCAGCACAGAGTCCAGCGACTCCAGCCACTCCTGTATCTCAACGTCTTCCATATTCCGCTGCGCGAATGTTTCCTGGTCCATAAGTGCGATGGCCTTTCTCTTCTTCCCGCCGGGGCTCACTCGCCGCCGGCACATTCATTTGTGTTTATTCCTGCTTCGTAGTCGTCTGGCCTCTAGAATACACCCTACTCGCACCGCTCGCATCCCGCCGCCAAATAAATTTCTTGAGTTCCTGTGGCACAGTCACTCTGGACTGTGCTCTTGACTGTGCTGTTGTAGCAACATAAATTTGTCACCCTAACGGCAACATGAATCTGTCACCCCCCTGGTAGTGCGGAGTGTTGCAGTCGCGTATCGCCGTAGTAGAGAGCGACGCGGCCATCGAGGGCCTGGTAGATCTGTACTTTGGCGCC